>OIYY01000404.1_pt1 | contig 30834 bp, 25 predicted proteins | sample 1588341 | NCBI WGS metagenome assembly OIYY01 (sample SAMN03283287) | human gut metagenome | biome: human-associated habitat; material: feces | host: Homo sapiens | place: Peru | collected 2012 | reverse complement strand
CTACCTTGTACGCTGCAGTGCGCATCCTCGCGGAGCGTTTTTCACTTTACAGGAAAGCAATTCCCTGTAAAGTGAAAAAGGGCATCATCTAAATTCTCTTAAGATGATGCCCTTTCATACTATTTCGTCCATTGGACTTTTACCTCATTTCGTATATTTCGTCTTCAATCCCTGAACCCTTCCTCCTGAATCCGTTCGCTTCTGAGTCCTGTTGGACTGGAACCATATCTTTACGTTGCCGTTCTGATTCTCCATCCACTTTTCTTTTGTATTTACCTCAGGTTTTCCTTCCGATTCTGAATCCATGAACTGAATCTGATTTTATTATTTATTATGTTAGGTTTCATAATATCTGTCAGTTCTGCATTGGACCGTACCTTCCTTTCTTACTATTGCGTTTCTCTTCGTCTAAACGCTTGTCCGATTTTGATTTAATATCCTGGTGGTATCGACCTCCTCTTACATTATTATGAGTTTGTTCCTTCTCTTTCTGGTGGAATCTCCTCCTTACTTTGTTTCCGTTCATTTGTTTCTTTTGATGATTTGATTATATCTAACTATAGTTCATTTGTCAACACTATTTTTAGAATTTTCTCAATTATTTTTCATATTTACTTTATTATATTACATATATTGTGTAAATTATCTGAATTTTCAGTTTTATTTAAATTGTTAAAACAACTACAGGAAACATATGTAATTGTAATCTGTCTGCGATGTCATTTCCTATTCGCTGATTTTCCACTCTACCTGGGCACTTTCTTCCTTCTGAAGGGAAAGCAACAGGGTAAATAAATGATGAATGGTCTCCATTAATTTCTGGCTTGGAAGAATCGCATACTGGGCCAGCCGGTCCAAATCAAAATAGCGGACATTCGGGTCCGGCAGGAATACCATGTTGGTGCTCCGCACCTCTTCTCCACAAGTCTCAATATTTTCATAGGTAATCATTACAAATTCATTTCCATGCTCTTCGCAGGAATAGGCTGTATAACACTCATCTACTACCCACTGCTTTCCGTCGGCTTCTACAACCGGCTTTTCGGATTCCTCTCTATACTCGCTGGTCTTCATCTCAACATTCCAGTGCTGCTTTCCTTCTTTGGTTCTCTCATATAAATGCTCTAATGTGCTGTTTAAAAATTCTGGTGTCATTTTTTGCTGTCTCCTTCTATTTACTATTGTGTTTGTTCTGTACTTTTATGTTGTGGCTGTCCGCAGTTGCATTCGGACAGCCTCGGTTATTTTTGTCCTGTTTTTCTATTATAACACAGCCGCTTCTGCTGTGAAACCATAAGAAATAATACTTTTTAATGTCTTTTCTTTAACGAAGCCCGGATTCCTTTGCCTCTGTTTCCAGTCCACTGGCAAGATAGTCCGCCATAGCAATAATCTGCCGCTGGATATTCCAGAATGTCTGTAAATCTTTTTCATAATTGCCGGCGAGCCGCTCACTGATTTCCTGTCGGGTCAGGTCTATGTGCATACGGAACATTTCTTTTAATACACTTTCTTCATATTCCGGTGTTGCAGATGCCAAAAGCTCTGCGATGCGGTCTGCATTTTCGTTTAACCGGCGTACCTGCTCCTCCGTATCCTTCGCTCTTCCTTCTTTTTTCTGGGTGATCAGTCCACCGGTAAGCTCTACATGCCGCACCAGCAAATCTCTGAGTCTGTTCATCGTATTTTCCGGATAGTATCTGCCGAAAAGGTCTGCTATTTCCTCTGCATTGTCAATTAATGCAGTAACCAGCTCCTGCTGATCCGGCAAATCCGCTGCCATGCTGACCAAAAGCATCCGGAGCAGATAGGTATGATTCAGCCATGCCATCCGCATCAGTTCTTTTAAATTTCCTTTTCCATTGTTATTGGAAATCCCGGAATTTTCGGTATTTCCCGGCATTTCCGGTCTTGTGTATTCTCTGCCCGGACATATTTCTATCTTCATTCCAATCTGTAAATTGTAAGGATTTATCCTTGGATTGCTTAAAATAATAGAGGATACCGTCGTCTTATACTGCCGGGAAAGTTTGTATAATGTATCCCCCGCTTCCACGGTATGTTCGATTGAATTGCTGCAGTTCACGCTGACCTCTTTCCATTCTTTCTTACTTTCGTATTAGTTTATGTCAAAAATGTTGATTGGTTCCCTGATTTGCTCTTGCCAAGGAATGTGATTGCGTATACAGTAAGGGAAAAGCATGTTTTTGCGAGGTGTATTATGTCCATTAAAATATTTGTTATGACCCACAAACAATTTGAAGCTCCCACCGATTCCATGTATGTTCCTCTGCAGGTCGGACATGCAATTTCTCCGGAATTGGGCTATCTTGCAGATGATACCGGAGATAATATTTCCAGGAAAAACAAAAGTTTCTGCGAGCTGACCGGCATTTACTGGCTCTGGAAAAATTACCATGCCTGCGATTATATCGGCATCTGTCATTACCGCCGCTATCTCATAAATAGGCAAGGACTTATTTTCACGGAAAATGAGCTGATGCGGCTGCTTCAGAATCATGACATGATTACACCAAAGCTTCTGACTTTAAATACTTCGTATTTTAATGGTTTCAGCCAGAACCATCACCAGAAGGATCTGCTGATTACTGAGCAGGTCATTTCTGAAAAATACCCGGACTATGTGCCTGTTTTTCACCATATGGTTCATGATGTACATACTTATTTTGGAAATATTTTCATTACTTCAAAGGAACGATTTGATGCCTACTGTGAATGGCTGTTTGACATTCTCTTTGAAGTGGAGTGCCGGGTCGATATCAGCAGCTATGATAATTACTGTAAGCGGTTGTTTGGATTCCTGTCGGAGTTTCTGCTGACCGTCTACATTGCGAAGCAGAACCTCTCCACTTATGAATGTATGGTGGGGATGTCCGGTGAAAAGCATGAAACAAGAATGCTCCGGGAATCTCTGGCAAAATGTTTTGCGGATGGCGACTATGAGAAAGCCCAGTCCATTTTCATGAAAAGCTATGCGAAACGCCCGGACATTCTGATGGAAGCTTCTGATATTACCGGTGAACTGCACCTTTGCATGCAGGTAATTTCTACCTGTTCCTTTGAACAGGAACTTTATGGGCACAACCTTTTAGATACGATTCATGATTATCATTCCCTGATGGAATTCTGCCACCGGTTAAATGAAATTGTAAATCATTTTCTTACAGGGACAGAGTCTGCCACTGATATTTCATGGCTCAAAAAATCCACTGCTCTCTCTCCGAAAGCAGTGGATATAGCAATTCAAATGTTCTGTTCTGATGAGGACTTAAAAGAGAAAGTATTTTCAAAGATCTGTTCCCATCTCAATGATTTTTGAACTCCGACTTCTTCCTTCTAATCTGCTCATCTTTTCGGTCTCACCTGTTTCTACTGGCAGGCTGCCACAGAAACAGTCCGGCATCCCGGTGAAATAATTTCGCAATGGTCAGAGAATGTTACGGTCATTCCCTCTTTTTCAAAAAATGCTTCAATTGCCGCTTTGAGCATACCCTCTTTACCATCACATGCACAAAATCCTAACGGTTCTACAACGGCTGTCTCCGCATCATGAAAGCTAATACGGTATGGCAGGCGTTGTTCATGTAACGCTGCATTCAGGTGTGCAATCTGGTTATAAGTAAATTCCTGTCTCATGAGCACCCCTCCTCTACGGTCGTATGACAACTCTCTCGTATTACTTCTAGTTATATATATTATAACTCAATTTTCTGAAAATAGGAAGTAAAATGTATTTACTTTCTGTTATATTTCCATTACCATATTAGTATATTACATTAGGTCATTGTCAACGAGATAAGTTGATACCGGAAAACTTTGGTATCGAAGAACCTTTTGTTTTTATAATATGAAATACCTGCATTTCTTATGTGTGTGTTTCGCTTGATGATAAACTGTCTTTCCGTTGCTTTGACGGAATCGCTGCACTGTCCGTCGATTGTAGATGCCACCTAACGGCTGCAAGGGGCACCGGAAATTTCGGACAATATATCACTTTATCCGGCAACCGGTGCAAATTCACATCCGTGCTCATATGCACCTCTCTGGCACATCCCTGTGCCAGTGTTGCCGGTTTTCAGTCGAAATTCCAAGTGCCCCTAGCAGTCGTTATAAGGCATCTGCATTTCGACGAACCGTACAGCGATTTTGTCAAACATTGGAAAGATAGTTTTTATAACCAAAAGTGAAACACACACATTAGAAATTCGGTATTTTTATATCTAAAACAAAGGTCTTCGATACCAGAAGTTTTCCGGGGACAACGTATCCTTGTACGGTCAATACCTGAGTATATTAAATCAAAAGAGGAGAATGTTATGTATGAATGTCCCAATTGTGGAGGAAATCTGAGGTTTGATATTCCAACACAATCACTTTTCTGTGACTACTGTCACACACAGCTGAATCCTTACAGCTATCAGAAGGATCACGACGCTGTGGAGACATCTACTTATGATGTCAACATTTTCACCTGCCCGCAATGCGGCGGTGAAATCTTAAGTACTGAGAATGCCGCAACCGGATTCTGCAGTTTCTGTGGTGCTTCTACGATTCTTGACAGCCGGATTGCCAGGGAAAAACGTCCGGACTACATTGTTCCTTTCCAGATTACCAAGGAGGACTGCAAGAAGGCTTATGGCAAAATGATGCGCCATGCCATTTTTGCCCCTAAGGAACTGAAAGACCCGCGCAATGTAGACAATTTCCGTGGGATTTATATGCCTTACTGGGTATATAACATTACCCACGAAGGTACGGTACAGCTGCCGGCTGAAAAAAGCCACCGGGAAGGTAACTATATTGTAACCGACCACTATAATCTGCTCTGCCAGACGGATGCCTATTATAAAGGGCTCTCTTATGATGCGTCTTCTTCTTTTTCGGATGTTATCAGCGAGAATATTGCTCCCTTTGATGTGCGCGGCATGAAAAGTTTTACTCCGTCCATTCTGTGTGGTTTCTATGCTGATACTGCCGATGTGGACAGCGATATTTATCTGGAGGACGCAAAAGCCATTGCCAATGAACAGACTTATTCCAAAGTCAAAAAAATACCTGCCTTCCAGGAATTTAGTTTTATTTATCCGGAAACAAACCATTATATGAGTTATGCATTAAATACGGAATGCAAGGAAGCTGCCAGCGCCATGCTTCCGGTATGGTTCTTATCCTACCGTAACAAAGACCGCGTTGCCTACGCTACGGTCAATGGACAGACCGGAAAGGTTGCTGCTGATATCCCGGTAGATAGACGTAAATTTTTACTCGGTTCCTTTCTACTGGCTATCCCGGTTTTTCTGCTTTTAAATCTTTTCTTTACCATACGGCCTGCTTCAACCCTGATACTTTCTGCGGCTCTGGCACTTTTTGCCTCCATTATTTATTTTGTGGAGCTGAGCGAAATCCATAGTCAGGAAACCTATGAGAATGACAGGGGATATCAGTCCAAACAGGGAAATGTCAAGAAAGAAGCCAACGTAAAAATAAACTTAAAGCCCCATAAAAGCATGAAATCTAAATTTGAAAGCATTATTCCTTATCTGTTTTTAGGTGTATTTGCAATTCAGGTTCTAATGGGAATCTTTAGTTCCGGCGGTTTTTCATTTTCTAAAATTGTTATGCTTATTGTTATCGGCGGTGGGATTCTGACTTCGCTGTTTGGATTTTCCCAGTTCAGTGAAACAACCACCCGTGGAAAAATTCCGGGATTCCTAGGTGCCTTAATTTCCATTGCTGCTGCCGGAATGATTACTTTCCTGCATCCGGTTTCCGACCTTTATTACTATGGTGGTGCAATTGTATCTTTTGCCGGTATTATTTTTACGCTTCTTAGCATTTTAAAGGAATACAATATGCTTACCATGCGGAAACTGCCGCAGTTTAACCGACAGGGAGGTGATGATCGTGCCTGATACATATAAGAAGAAATACAGCTCTTTTTCTGCAAAAATAATTCTTGGCTGCCTGCTTGCATGTTTCTTCCTCTTACTTAACGGAAGTATTACCTGCAAAGCCGAAACCAAGACCTATACCAATAAAAGCACCGGTTATCAGGTTATCGTTGAGGACGATGCCAACCTTTTAACAGACGAGGAAGAAACCACCCTTGGAAAAGAGATGGCTCCGATTACCACTTACGGAAGTGTTGCTTTTAAATCCATCGATTACAATCCTTACTATTCTACTGAGGATTATATCCGAAGCTATTACCGCGACACCTTCGGTTCCACCAGTGCAACCGTATTTCTCATTGATATGGACAATCGGAATATCTGGATTCACAGCAACGGAACCATTTATGAAACCATTACGAAAAGTTATGCCAACACTATCACCGATAATGTATACAAATATGCCTCTGATGGTGATTATTACACCTGTGCATTTACCGCTTTTGGTCAGATTAATACATTGCTCGAAGGGCGAAAAATTGCGCAGCCGATGAAATATATCAGTAATGCCTTTTTAGCAGTTATCATTGCTTTGTTGTTAAACTATTTTCTGGTACGTTCCTTCTCCCGTGCGAAGAGACCATCGAAAACAGATCTTTTAGGAAAGGTATTTACACAGTGCAATATTGCCAATCCAAATGTCCGCTTTATCCGGCAATCCCGTGTCTACAGTCCGCCTTCCAGCAGCGGCAGCGGTGGCAGCAGCGGTGGCGGTGGCGGCGGTGGCAGCAGTGGCGGCGGCGGTGGAGGCGGTGGCGGCGGCCACAGCTTCTAATCCCAAAGACCTGCCTTTTGCCGTTTTATACCGCTATTTCATAACCTGTAGGACCTGCCACCGGCAAACTCCTGCATATGTCCGGAAATAGCAAAAATCCCATGGAGAATATTTCTGTTTCCATGGGATTCTTTTTAACGTTTTTTATATTGATATTTTTTATACTGCTTTCTTTTCTAAATTTTTCATGATATTTAATTCACGCAGTGCATAGGAAATGGCAACGACAGCTGCAGCTGCATCTGCGATTGGTCCTGCATACATTACTCCGTCGATTCCCATAAACAAAGGGAAAATAAGAATCAGCGGCAGTAAAAACAGCACCTGCCTGGTCAGTGATACAACAATACCAAGTCTGGCTTTTCCAATGGATGTAAAGAAACCGGAAGACATTGGCTGGATTCCATTGATAAATGTCATAAACATAAAAATTCTGAAATACCGCTCTGCGAACTGGAAATATTCTGTACTTCCATCACCAAATACCGTTACCAGCTGATGTGGAAATATCTGAAATACAATAAAAAATGCAGCACCCACCAGCACGGATATCTCAAAGGCACGCCAAAATGTTTTTCTTACTCTCTCAAAACTTCCCGCTCCATAATTAAAGCCCCAAATTGGCTGGCAGCCCTGGGAAATTCCAATACAGATTGCCATAAATACCATATTTACTTTTGAGATAATTCCAACGCAGGCAAGGGGAATATCTGTTCCATATACAGACAGTTCTCCGTAATGACGCAGCGTATTATTCATGGTAATCTGCACGATTGCCATGGCTATCTGGTTGATGCAGGAAGCCATTCCCAATGCTGCAATCGCTTTCATATATTTTACCCTTGGACGAAGCATGGAAAGCCGAAGTTCCATTTTTCGAAATTTTACAAAATATATAATAACAAGCAGGCCTGATACAAACTGTCCGATTACAGTCGCCCATGCGGCTCCTTTGATTCCCCAGTTAAATGTAAAAATAAATAACGGGTCTAAAATCGTGTTGATAATTGCGCCCACAAGCATGCAGGTCATGGAATAGGTCGGGCTTCTGTCCGCACGAATCAGATGCGTTCCACCGGTTGTAGATACCAGAAACGGGATTCCAAAGGCTGTAATAAATGTATAATCCTGTGCATATGGCAGCACATCCGGTGTTACACCAAATAAATACAGCAGCGGATTTAAAAACAGCAATACGATTGCTGCAATTATCACTCCACAGATAAACAGAAGACCCAGTCCTGTTCCTGCAATCTTGTTTGCTTCTTCTACATTTCCTTTTCCGGTCTCCAGATTATAATTGGATGCACTTCCGATTCCAAGTAACAATGCCGTTGCCGTGCAGATAATGGATACCGGAAATGCAATATTTGTTGCGGCATTTCCAAGCATGCCAACGCCCTGTCCGATAAATATCTGATCTACTATATTATAAAGGGAACTTACCAGCATGCTGATGATTGCCGGTATTGCAAAGCGGGCAATCAGTTTCCCGATTTTTTCTTCCGCCAGCGGATTCTTCGTAGTTTCTACTGTGTGTTCCATCACGGTCTCCTTTCTTTCTCAGGCGAGGGGAAAAGCTTATAACTTAATATATATAATCAATTGGTTATTCCGCAATTAACTGTTTTTTGACGGAAAATGCCAACAGTTCTTAGGTGCATGTTTTTCTTGATTGTAAACTGTCTTTTGCCTGCTTTGACCGGAATACTGTACTGTCCGCTGGATACGGATGCCGCATAAGTCCTGCAAGGGGCACTATGGAATTTCGCTTTGCAATCTACTCAGTCTGGCAACCGGCACAAATTCACATCCATGTTCATCTGTGCCTCGCTGGTACATCCCTGTACCAGCGTTGCCTGTTGCCAGACGAAATTCCAAGTGCCCCTAACAGTCCTTAAAATGCATCCGTATTTCAGCGAACGGTGCAGTATTACTGTCAAACATGAAAAAGACTGTTTTTAATAAAAGAAAGAAAAACATGCACTTTAGAACTGTGGGATTTTCCAGTTCCAAACAGGCAATTGCGGAATAACCAATGATTTTGTATTATCTTATAAGCTTTCCCCATCGCCTGCATAAAGCATTTCATACCGGACGATTGTAACACCCATTTTCTCCGAAGTCAAACCAGCAGCGGAAGAGATTTCATATAAAAATATGCCTTTTACAACCATACCCCAAAAATGGTATACTTAGTATAGATATGGAGGTCTTATGATACAGACAGATAAATTGGTGCAATTCTATTGCGCCCAGTATAAAACCTTTGCGAAAAAGAAGCATAAAAAAACGATACCGGAAGCAAGTCCTTATCCGAAGCGGATGCAGCGGCTTTCCAAGGAACTGCTGGATATCCATTCTCCGAAGATAAAACAGCCGCAGCTGGAGAATTATCACCGGCAGCTCCGTAATCTTTCCTATTTTGTTTATCGGGATGCCAATCCTATTTATATTATGCAGTTTGAAACTTATCTTGTTGCTGAGCTGGTCCGTCTTGATATCAGTTCCCTGCGGGACGAGGAACCGGAATTAATTACAGAGCGTTTCTTAAACTTTTTATATCAGGAAATGCCCCTTGCAATCTGCCGGCGCACCTTAAAGGATTTGTGCCATCAGTATGGACAATTTGGAATGCGTCATCAGATTGTCGGGATGGTTCCGTTGAAACCGGAAACAGAATTTCCACAGACCAGAGGCATGCAGCGTCATTTTATCCTGCATGTTGGTCCTACCAACTGTGGCAAAACTTATCACGCATTAGAGCGTTTAAAAGAGGCTTCGTGCGGAGTCTATCTTGGACCTTTGCGTCTTCTGGCGCTGGAAATCCATGAGAAAATGAAAGATGCCGGCATTGCCTGTACGATGCTTACCGGAGAAGAATGCATCTCGGAGGAAAACAGCCGGATTACTTCTTCTACCATTGAAATGTTAGACATGGAACAGCACTATGATATTGCCGTTATTGATGAAGCTCAGATGATTGCAGACCGTGACCGTGGGCACTCCTGGACCCGCGCTATTCTGGGGATAAAAGCAGATGAAATCCATATCTGCATGAGCCCTGCTGCCGAGGAAGTTGTTACCCACCTCATAGCCCTTTGCGAGGATACTTTTGAGGTTCGCCACTATGAACGGAAAACTGCACTGGTCTGTGAACAAGAGGCATTTATTTTCCCGGATGATGTCACAGAAGGTGATGCACTAATCACTTTTACCAAACGTGCTGTCTTAGACATTGCCGGACGCTTAGAACGTGAGGGAATTCGTGCCAGTGTCATCTACGGCAGTCTTCCACCGGAAATCAGAAGGAGACAGATTCGTCTTTTCTTAAGCCACGAAACAAAAGTAGTGGTTTCCACTGACGCTATTGGTATGGGACTGAATCTTCCGGTACGAAGAATTGTTTTTATCCAGACAGAAAAGTATGACGGCATTTCCACCCGTCCGCTGACCATTCCGGAAATCAGGCAGATTGCCGGACGTGCCGGACGGTTTGGCATGTATGACACCGGTTATGTCAATGCCATGGGCGAGGATGCCAGAAATTATATTGCCAAACGTTTTGACCAGCCGGAACCGGTTATTAAGAAGGTAAGCCTTGGTTTCCCACATGTCCTTTTAGATATGGACGAGCCATTAAATGCCATTTTAAAAATATGGAAATCCGTAGAACCATCTGCTCCTTTTGAGAAAATCAGCATTGACGAAATTCTCTTTCTATATGATAAGGCATATAAAGTCCGCAAAGAAATCGATGGATTTGAGGATAAACATACCCTCTACCGGATGCTGACCTGCTCCATTGATATCAAAAACCGGGATATCGTTGATTTGTGGCTCTATTACTGTAAAACCTATACCGCTGATGTCTCCCTTCATTTTCCATCACTGATTATGTGTAATGACAAGGGACTGATGCGTTACGAAACTTTTTATAAAATGCTGGACTTGTACCATCAGTTTTCCACCAGAATGGGAAAAATTTCTGATAGCGAGCGATTAAACCGGGAACGGGAAAAGACAGAAGATACAATTATGAAGCTTCTTGCCAAAGATAAGAAGGATTATATCCGCACCTGTAAATACTGCGGCGTAACGCTGCCGGTAGGTTATCCGTTCCGGGTCTGTGAGAAGTGTTATGGACACAGTCCCTATAAAAAAATCTGATAACAGGAGGTAATCATTATGTTTCTTTCCATTGAGTCCAAACATCCAAAATTTTATCAGGTCTTCCGGGTTTTCATCGTATTTTTTGCATCGATTCTGTATGCATGGAACCTGCGTTGTTTTGCGAAAACTGCCGGATTATTTCCGGGCGGCTTTGCCGGAGTGTCCCTGCTCTTGCAGAAAATCGGGCTGACCTTTTTCCATATTGATATTCCATATACCTTTTTCAACGTGGTTTTAAATATTTTCCCAATCTATATCGGTTTCCGGTTCCTTGGGAAAAAATTTACCTGGTACTCGATTCTTACGATTTTCTTATCCAGTATTTTCGTAGACCTGCTGCCGGCTTATGTATTTACACAGGATATTCTTTTAATCAGTGTGTTTGGTGGTCTTTTAAACGGATTTGCCATCTGCCTGTGCTTAAACGTTGGAACTACTACCGGTGGAACCGATTTTATCAGTATTTATCTTTCTTCCCAGAAAGGAATTGATGCATGGAATTATATTCTCCTTGGCAATGTCATTATCCTTGCCATTGCAGGTGCTCTCTTTGGCTGGTCTATTGCACTTTATTCCATTATTTACCAGTTCTGCAGCACCCAGGTAATTCAGATGCTTTATAAGCGTTATAAGAAAGAGACGCTGTTTATTATTTCTGATAAATCCAACGAAATTTATCATGCAATCCGCGAAACCACCAACCATGATGCTACCCTCTTTCAGGGCATTGGCTGTTATGAAGAAAAAGAAAAGACGCTTATCTACTCCGTCATTAATACGGAGGCTAAGCGCCAGTTAATTCCTATGATTCGTTCCATCGACCCACACGCCTTTATCAATATTGTAAAGACAGAGGAATTGGAAGGCCGGTTCCACAATACGCCAAATGATTAAATCATCATCTGGTATACAAAACTACTTTTCCTGATACCGGTCATAAATTTTCTCCGGTGTCATCAACGAAACTTCATCGATGAAAGCATTTCGGAATGTCATGGTACCGCCCTGACATTCCTTTGTTTTTTCTGCAGCTGCCTCGCCGCACAATCCAATAAAACTACAACAGGCTGCTGCCGCTTCTATGGTTGCTTCTATTCCAAGAAATGCGCCCAGCATAACCGATGACATACAGCCGCTTCCGGTAATATGTGACATCATTTCATGGCCTCTTCTGCATTCATAGACTTCCCCGCCATCCGTAATCACATCCACTGCACCGGATGCAATCAGTATGGTCTTCTGTGCTTTTGCATACTGCTTCATGCTTTCCACATCAACAGACTTATCCGATGCATCCACACCGGTTACGGTATTGCAGTCCTTTAACAGTGCACGAATCTCAGAATAATTTCCCCGAATGCAGGTCGGGTGAATTTCTTTTATCAAAGTCTGGCATTTCATCCGCCGGTAAGTAGAACCGGAAATTCCTACCGGGTCTAATACAATGGCATGTCCCATTTCATCCGCTTTCTTTCCGGCTTTTTCCATGGCTTCAAAATCCGCAATAGCTCCAAGATTACAGACTAAGGCGGATGCCCCTTCTGTTATCTCTTCTACTTCCAGGGGATGATGCGCCATGGTCGGAGATGCGCCTGCTGCCAGCAGAATATTGGCACAGTCATTGACCGTCACCGCATTGGTAATGCAGTGAATGACCGGACGTTTCTTTCTTATTTCCTGATGCAGTTCTACAATTTTTCCGGTTTCTAATTCCATATTCTAGTTCTCCAGACTGTCTTTCATTTTTGCTAACATTCCTGATTTCTTTAAAGGAATGGTAATAATCATTGCAATAATGGTTCCACCACAGGTACTGATTAAGAATGGTACTACAAAAGTAAATAATGCAGCTGCTGTATTTCCCATTACCAGATAAGCAACCGGATAAGAAAGCATTCCACCGATAATTCCGGTTCCTACTACCTCACCGATATATGCAAATGGAAGTTTCTTTCCATATTTATAAAGGAGTCCGCCAAGAAGTGCTCCACACATACTTCCCGGAAATGCCAGTGGACTTCCCAATGCTAAAAGGTTACGGATTAAGGATGCAATAAATGCCTGGGCGAGTCCCCACCAAGGTCCTACCAGAACAGCACACAATACGTTTACAAGATGCTGTACCGGGGCACATTTTGAGCCGAATACCGGAAATGAAAACAGGCTTCCTACGACTGCGATTGCTGCAAAAATTGCGGTTACGGTTAATTTCTTTAAGTTTGATTTGTGATTCATTTTGTCCTCTCTTCTGTTCCCATCCGAGAGGACGGGAACTTTTTAGTTTTTCTTTACTGCTTCTGCAACTTTTTCCACAATCACGCAGAGAATGACGGTAACCACCATATCCGGAAGTGTATTTCCAACCGGAGTATCAATGTGCATCAGCACACGGTAAAGCACAAATCCGATAAGCCAGACACCAAGATTACGCCACTGAAATGCCATGTCTTTTGCATTGGCTTTCTTTAAAATAAAGTAATCTGCAATCTGTACGGCAATCATCGGAGCAAAGACAGAACCGATAAGATATAAGAAATTCGTAATGTTATCCATTGGATATACAATTGCTGCAACAGTTCCGATTACCGTTACAATAATTGCCGCCCATTTCTCATTGATTTTCCCAGAAATGGATACACTGGAAACACCGGCAGAATAAGCATCCAAGAAAGTTGTTGTTACTGTTGAGAAAATGATAATCACAAGTCCTACGATACCAAATCCGGTCTTTAACATAATCTGTGCAATATCATATTCACCAGTAATAAGTGCTGCACCCATACCAATGACATACATGAAAATACTGACCAGACTGTATACAACAACGCTGACTGCGGTTGCTGCAAATGGTTTTTCTGCTTCTCTTGTATAATCACTGATTAATGGCAGCCAGGAAAGTGGCATTGCTACTGCAAGCTCTACGGCTGCGCCAAAGGTAAGGCTTCCATCATCCACGATTGCCGGAATGGCTCCATTTCCGATGAAAATCACTTTAAACAATACCAGTGACAGGATAAATAATGCAGTCATTGCAACGGTGTTGAGCTTTCCAAGATTCGTAAGTCCAATCAGGATCCATAGGATAATGAGGACACCGATAATTGCTGCCCAGAACCAGTTTGCTACCGGAATGACACCGTTGGCTGCCAATGCGCCATCATAAATCATTATGGCTGTCCAGCCTACCAGCTGCAATACATTCAACGCTGCAAAAAGAAGGCTTCCCTTCTCTCCAAAGCTCATTTTTACGGTTTCCATGGCACTTCTTCGTTCTCTTGCACCGATCATTCCTGCCGCAAACATCATCAGTCCACCGATTAAGTGTCCTAATAAGATAGCTGCCATGGCTTTGCCAAATCCAAGTGGTGCAAAATAAGTTCCGGTTAAAATTTCAGCAATGGATACGCCGGCTCCAAACCAGATTAATCCGTTACTGAATACAGATGTCTTCTTCTCATTCATTGGTATATTCTCCTTCTATTGCAAATGCGTGATTCATCGGGCCGCTTCCCTTTCCAAGGTCCAACATGGCTGCCAGTGCGCCGGATATGTAATTCTTTGCGTACTGCACGGATGTTTCCAGGCTGCGTCCCTTGGCAAGATTAGATGCTATGGCAGATGATAAGGTACAACCGGTTCCGTGGGTGTTTGGATTGTCAATTCTCTTTCCGTGGAACCATACCGGCTCTTTGTCCTTCTGCCAGAGCAAATCATTGGCATCATTTAACTGATGTCCACCTTTTAACAGCACGGCACAACCGAAGGTTTTACAAATGATTTCTGCTGCTTTTTCCATATCTGCTTCTGTCTTTATCTCCATACCGGAAAGCACTTCCGCTTCCGGGATATTTGGGGTTATAACAGTTGCCAGAGGCAATAATTTAGTTTTCAATGTACCGATAGCGTCATCGCTGATGAGCTTTGCTCCGCTGGTCGCTACCATAACAGGATCCACGACTATATTTTTTGCGTGGTACGCTGTCAGTTTGTCCGCAATTGTCTCTATCAGAGCACTGGAAGAGACCATTCCGGTCTTCACTGCATCCGGATATATATCCGTAAAAATACGTTCCAGCTCCTCTGCCAAAAATTCTGGAGTTACCTCCATAATGTCTGTTACGCCGGTTGTATTCTGGGCAGTAAGTGCCGTGATCGCACTCATGGCGTATACGCCATTGGCGGTCATCGTCTTAATATCTGCCTGGATGCCGGCGCCTCCACTGGAATCACTTCCAGCGATTGTTAATGCTGTGTTCATACATTTGTCTCCTTTGCATTAATTTTGTATAGCGACCTAAGGTGGTGCCCCCAATCTGCCGCTGAATTGTTCAGATGAATCATTTTCTGATACGGGCTTCGGCTTGTCCTGAAATCCCTTCTTCACCAAAATCATCATCTGCACTTTATATAAGTAAGACTTTTTTATGTCCTATCTTATTCATGATTTTTTACTACCATATTCACTTTTTGCAACAGTTCCTTCGTTCCCTCTTCGATGTCTTCACATGCAAAGATGCCGCTTACAACTGCTGCTCCTGCGATTTTACATCCTTTTAATTTCAGGATGTTATCGTGATTGATGCCGCCAATTGCGACTACGGGGATGGTGACGCTCTGGCAGATTTCCTGCAGGAGGCTTAATTCCATCGGCTTTGCATCGGTCTTGGTGCTGCTGCCAAATACGGCTCCGCTTCCTAAGTAATCTGCACCGGCTCTTTCTGCGGTCTGTGCCTGCTCTACGGTTTTTGCAGTTACTCCGATGATTTTATCTGCTCCAAGAATCTCTCTTGCCCGGGTCAGTTCCATATCGGACTGTCCCACATGCACGCCGTCGGCTCCTATCCTTTCTGCCAGTTCCACATTATCATTGATAATCAATGGTACCCTATAACGGTGGCAGAGTTCCAAAAGGCTTCTTCCTTCTGCTTCAAATTCCGGCTCGGATAATTCTTTTTCCCGAAGCTGTACTAAAGTAACTCCGCCTTTTAATGCTTTTTCCACCTGCTCATATAAGGTCTCTCTCTTAAGCCAGCTACGGTCGGTGACGGCATAAAGAAGAAGCTGTTCTCTTGTAATATTCATATGTGATTTCTCCTTATGAAGTGCGGTGTGTAGTAATGCTATTGCAATCCAGTCGTGTAGTGAGGAGTGACAGCCAGAGCCTGTCACTCCCGCACCGCAGCTCCGGGAACCTGCCTCCCTATTACAATATAGGAAACCGAAAATCCGGGTTCCCGGAGTTCTGCGGTGCTCGTCAAAGTCACTTACAGCGGAACCTTTGCAAGCAAGCTTGCAAGTTTCCGGTGTCCGTGACTTTTCCTCACTACCCGCAAAAATAAAAGTGCAGGACCTCTGTAAAAAGATTCCTGCACACTAAGTAATCGCACCTGCGTTTCGTTATCTCCCTACGTTGGCATTATCCAAATCAGGTTCTGGGTTAAAGCTTCTGCTTACTCTCAGCCCGCCTATGCGAGCACCCCGTTTTTCAACGATTTTCATTATACACATTCCCCACAAAAAAGCAAGCTATGTTTTCCATAAAATACCTTGAAAACCACAAAAAAATGGCATAGAATTAAAATAGTCTGTTATATCATTGTACGAAAGAGAAGGATTAAGAATATCTATGAATTATGATGAAAATGTTTTTAAAGCCAAGGCCAATATCAAAGCCCGCAGAATCTGGCTTGTATTCGCCCTGCTGCTGACCGCTAACTATGGTGCCGATATGTCCAACGGTCTTTATCCATCGAAGCAGTATCTCTATTTTGTTCTGCTCTGCTGGATTCCATTTTTTATTGGAGAATTATTTCTAAAAATCAAAGGCAAAACTACTGACATCTATCGCTATATACTGGTGCTTGGTTACGGTATCTTTTATACTTATCTTTTATGTACCACAGCATCCCCAATTGCATTTACCTACATTCTGCCAGTAACCAGTCTTTTAATTATTTTTAAAGACCGGAAATTCATGCTGCAGTGCGGTATTGCAAATACTATCAGCGTAGTGATCAGTATTATTTACCGCTATATGGTATTAAGCTGCACCACTGCTACTGACATAAAGAATTATCAGCTGCAGATCTCCTGCCTGATTCTGTGCTATATCTGTTATATCATGTCCATCCGCCATTTAAATGAGGCTGACGGTGCACTGACAGACAGTATCAAGGATGATTTACATCGTGTGGTAAATACCGTAGAAAAGGTGAAAACTGCCAGTAATAACGTTATGGATGGTATCACCGTTGTCCGGGAACTGGCTAATGAAAATAAACACGGTTCTGACGTTGTCTTAAAAGGAATGAATAATCTGACCAACAACAATCAGGAATTACAGAACCGTACGACTTCTTCCCTTGATATGACAACTGACATCAATTCCCAGGTAGAACATGTCGGCTCCATGATTCAGGAAATGGTTTCTCTTACCAATGAATCCATTCATCATGCACAGGTCAGTTCTACTGACTTAGAGAGTCTTGTTACAACTGCAGGAACCATGTCCAGACTTTCCAATGAAGTAGAACAGGTTCTGACAGAATTTACCTCTGAATTTGAAAAAGTAAAATCCGAAACCGGAACCATTGACAACATCTCCGGTCAGACCAATCTCCTTGCCTTAAATGCTTCCATTGAAGCTGCAAGAGCCGGAGAAGCAGGAAAAGGCTTTGCTGTTGTTGCAGAAGAAATCCGTACTTTAAGTACCGAGACCAAGTCTTCTTCCAAGCAGATTCAGGATGCACTGATGCGTCTGGATGAAATCTCCGGCAAGATGACAAAATCCATTGAAGAGACCTTAAAACTTATTCAGCTTACGCTTGAGAAAGTCACACTGACCGGTGAAAATGTAAATAAAATTACCGCTGACTCGTCTCAGATGGGTGAGCATATACAGGTCATTGACAATGCTATCAAAGAAGTGGAAACATCAAACCGACAGTTAGTAGAAAATATGAAGTATATTTCTGAAATTGTCGATACCATGACACTCTGCATTCATGATTCCGATGATATCAGTCAGCGTATGGTAAGTAAATATGATGAAAGTGCTAACAATATTAACAGCATAGAAAATGAAATCCAGGCGTTGATGTGCAAGCTTGGAATCGGCGGCTTCATGGGTATTGAAGATATCAATCCTGGTATGAAAGCAACCATCCGCCTGACGGAAAACCCTGACCATGATTTCCATGGTGAAGTTCTGAAACAACATTCCAACCAGATTGTACTTTCTCTGGAAGAAAAGCTTTCTTTTCGTAACAGTAAATCCTGTTCCATCCAGATTACCGTTGGAAATGTTCTTTACTGCTGGGATAATGCTTCCGTCCATGTAGATAAAACAACCTCTGATTTCGTCGTAGAAATCACCGGCAGTCCAAATATTTTAAACAGACGGAAATATCCTCGTGCAGACCTTTCCAATTTCTGTAACATTACGGTAAAAAGCACCGGAGAAACTTTCCAGGGACGTATGGAAAATATCAGTGCCAACGGATTTGCTTTCCTTTGCGATGCACCGTTCTTTGCAGATAGCAAAGGGGCTGATATTCTCTTAAATATCATTTCCTTTGATTTACCGGAGCAGGCTGCTTTGGAAGGTCATATTATCCGAAGTTCCAATGACGAAGGTATGTATATTGTCGGCTGCCAGATGCCGGAAGATAATATGGCAATCAAAGATTATGTAGAACAATTATTAGGATAAACTACAAGAAATACGCTTTGCGAGCACCGCGATTTTTCTCGCTGCTTGCGAAAGAAGAAAACTCATAGCAGATTCCACATGGAATTTACTATGAGTTTTCTTTTTGGTCTGTATCTTGTATCCGTAATCTCCGGCTCTACTTTTCCGGAAGCTTCCTTCCATGTTCCTTTATAAATGCTTCGATTTCCGATAAATCTTTGGAAATCAGCACCCGGTTAAAATCTTCTTTTGCCGCAAAGCCTGAGGTCTGCATTTCTTCGAAAAATGCTTTCAGTGGCTGATAGAAGCCATCAATATCATAAAGAATACATGGATTCTCATTGATGTGAAGACGCTGCAGGGATATGATATCCGATAACTCGTCTAAGGTTCCCGGGCCACCCGGCAGTGCGATGTAAGCATCTGCTAATTCTATCATCTTTGCTTTCCGCTCCGCCATATCTTTCGTATCTATGTACTCTGTTAAAAACTGGTGTCTGCGGTTCTGGATGGATTCCACCTGCGGCAGCACACCGCTTACTTTTCCACCATTGGATAATACGGAATTGGCTATGGTTCCCATCAATCCGCCCCGGGCTCCACCATATACCAGTGTGTGTCCGTTCTCGGCAATCCACATGCCAAGGGCTACTGCACCGATGGTATAGGCTTCCTTACTTCCTGCGGATGAACCGCAATATACTGCTATATTCATATGCTCTCCTCTGCTACTTTTCCTGACGTTCTACTTCCATATTTTTAGGCAATACAAGATTTAAAATAATGGCAGTAAGGAATACAACTGCTACACAGTTTTCTGCAAAGATTGAACGGATAATGCCTGGGAAGATTGCGAATAAATCCGGCAGCTGGGTAAAGCCTAATCCGATACTTAAGGACAGTGCCGATATGGTAATATTTCTCTGGGAGAAGCCACATTTTCCAATCATCTGCAGTCCACTGATTACGATAGTTCCGAACATCATAATCGTACATCCGCCCAGAACTGCACTTGGCAGTGTAGCAAGTACTGCGCCCACTACCGGGAAAATTCCTGCCAGAATCATAATTATAGCCCCCGTTGCAATGACAAAACGGTTTACGACCTTGGTCATGGCAACCAGACCTACATTCTGGCTGAAGGATGTAATCGGCATACAGCCAAATACCGAAGATAATGCACTGACAAATCCGTCACAGGCAAGTGAACCTGCAGTCTCCTTCTGGGTGACATCCCGGTTTAAACCGGATGATGCCAGTGCCGAGGTATCTCCGATTGTCTCGGTTGCCGATACTAAGAATATCAAAACAAATGCAATAATGGCATCTGCATGAAATTCCATTTTAAATGGCATCAGATGCGGCAGTGCAAGAAGGCTTGTATCGGAAAGTGCTGAAAAATCTATCACACCCATACACAATGCCACGATATAACCTACAATCAGTCCAAACAGTACGGATAACTGTTTGAAATAGGATTTTGCTACAATATTAAATACGATACAACATACCAGTGTCACGGTTCCAAGTATCCAGTTGGTTGCAGATCCGAAATCCGCACTGCTGCTGCCACCACCAAAGGAATCTGCGCCTACTTCAAGCAGGGAAAATCCAATTGCTGTTACAACGGTAGCTGCTACAATCGGTGTTACCAGTTTCATCCAGTATTTGGATAAAAGTCCAAGGACACCTTCTACGATACCTCCAATGAGAACCGCTCCCATGATTGCTCCATAGCCATACTGTCCGCCAATGACACAGGCAATGGATACAAAGGTAAAGGAAATTCCCATGACAATCGGAAGTCTCGAACCGATTCTCCAGATTGGGAATAACTGAATCAGTGTTCCAATTCCGGCAATCATCATTGCACTCTGAATAATCATTGCCGTATTCTTTGCATCCATTCCACAGGCTCCCGCCACAATCAGAATCGGTGCAATATTGGCTACAAACATAGCTAAAATATGCTGCAAGCCAAATGGAATTGCATTTAAAACCGGCACTTTGCCATCCAGCGTGTAAATATTATCTACGCTGGCTTTCTGGCCTGCTGCCATACCATCTTTTGTGTTTTTTCTTTCTGAAAAACTCATTTTCTTTTTTCCTCCGTTATCTGTTTCCGCAATAGCATACCCGCTATCTTTTTTATCTTATGACGGAACAAAGGGGAGGTCAACTGCTTTTTACATTTCCCGGAAATTTTTATTTTTGATGGCAATCTGCTGCCTGACAAGATGCCTGCTGTTCTATAATTTCCAGCCTGCTGCCTGAAGCTGCGTCCTTGCCATATGCCGGTAAATGCCATCCTTTGCTGCAAGCTCTTCCGGTGCACCCTCTTCGGCTACCACGCCATCTTTTAATACCACAATCTTATCTGCATCTGCCACTGTACGCATACGGTGTGCAATAATCATAACCGTCTTATCCTGAATCAGCCGAGACAATGCCTCCTGAATCAGGGTTTCATTATCTACGTCTAAGGATGCAGTTGCTTCATCTAAGAATATAATCGGCGCATCCTTCAAAAATGCTCTTGCAATAGAAATTCTCTGACGTTCTCCACCGGATAATTCGGAACCGTTTTCGCCAATCATGGTATGCCAGCCCTCCGGCAGTTTATCTGCAAATTCATCACAGTGTGCCAATTTCGCTGCTGCAATAACCTCTTCATCTGTTGCATCGGAACGTCCAATACGGATATTTTCCATAATCGTATTGTTAAAAAGTGTAACATCCTGAAAGACAATGGCATAAAGAGACATCAGTGTTTCCGGGTCAATCTTTGAAATGTCCATGCCGCCTACCGTAATCGTTCCCTTATCGATATCCCAGAATCTTGAGGCAAGTCTTGAGACCGTGGTCTTACCGCCACCGGATGGTCCGATTAACGCAGTCACCTCGCCCTGCTTTGCGGTAAAAGTAACATCTTTCAGCACACTTTCCTTACTGTCATAGGAAAATCCCACATGTGAAAATGCAATATCATATCCGTCATATTTCATCTCAGTGCTTCCACTCTGTACCGGATGGGATAAGATTTCGTCCAGCCGCTCGCACTGCACATCCACACTGATTATGGCGGCAAGGTTCTGCAGGGAAATCTGCATCGGGTCATAAAGTCTTGATACCAGTAATAAGAACATAAAGAAAGTCAGTAAATCAATGCTTCCATTAGAAAGTAAGATTCCGCCAACCAGTGCCACCGTCGCAATTCCAAGCTTTAAAATCATCTGGGCACCGGATACAAAAACAGCATTTCCAAGTTCTGCCGCCACTGCATGTTTTTCTACCGCTTTAATCTTCTTCTCAAGTCCAGCCATATAATTTTCCTGCGCATCATTTGCCCGTAAATCCCGGACCGTTTCTAAGCATTCCTGAATGCCATCTGCGCAGGCCATTTTCAGCTTCATCTGTTTTCTGCCAAGATATCTTAAAAATTTTCCGGCACTCAGCACAATGAGGAATGATACTGGAAGCACCCACAATGCAGCCAGTGCCATCCGCCAGTCAAAGAAAAATAAGCTGATAGCAATCATTGCCGTGGATACACAGGCTCCAAAAAGCTCCGGAATATAGTGGGAGGATGCCGTTTCCATGGTGGCACAGTCTGCCATAATAGTGCTGGTCAAATCGGATAAATCCTTTTTTCCAAAGAAGGATAAAGGAATCTTTCTTAACTTTTCTGCCAGCGTAATTCTTCGCACACCGCTTTCCACATAGGTGGCAAGGAAGGTGCAGTTATACTGGATATATGTTGTCACTGCAATCAGAAGCAGGCATAGAATACTTCCAATCAGATAGAACATGCCTCTGCCGTTTAAGTTAGCATTCAGATAATCCTCCACCAGAAAATACAGCAGCCCCACCGGAAACATCAGCACAATATTGGAAACGGTTGCCGTCAGAAATGCCTTTATCATGTCTTTCGCACCCTGCTCTGAAAGTGCATATTTATGTTGTAATTTTTCTTTCCAGCTCATGTTACGCACCTACCTTCCACTGTACCGATTTGTTGTATTCTTCCCACATATGGGCATATATACCATTTTTCTCAAGTAATGTCTCATGGGTTCCCTCTTCTGCAATACTGCCATCCTTTAAGACGCAAATCCGGTCTGCATCTACTATAGAGGACAGACGATGGGCAATCATAATTACGTTCTTGCCCTTAGACAGTCTGGAAAACGCTTCCTGTACCTTTGCTTCATTATCCGGGTCTGCAAAGGCAGTTGCTTCATCCAAAATCAGAATCGGTGCATTCTTTAACATGGCTCTTGCAATGGAAAGCCGCTGGACTTCTCCACCGGATACATAGGTTCCGCTGCTTCCGATTACTGTATCAATTCCATCCGGAAGCTTTGCAATGATATCTTCACACTGGGCTTCCTTTAATGCCTGCATGACTTCTTCTCTGGTTGCCTCCTTCTTTCCCATGCGGACATTTTCCAAAATGGAAGTTTTTAATAATTTGCTGTCCTGAAATACAAAAGACACCATATCCATTAACTGCCTGGAAGGAATTTCCTTCACATCCTTATTTCCAATCAGGATGCGTCCTTCCGTAGTATCAAAGAATCTTGCCACAAGACCTGCCAGTGTTGTCTTTCCACCGCCGGACGGTCCTACAAATGCCACATGCTCGCCCTCTTTGATCGCAAGATTTATCTGATGCAGTGCATCTCTTCCGGCATCTTCATAGCGGAAAGATACATTTTCAAAGGTAATGGAGTTGTTCTCCGGTTCCTGTGCCTTTGTGGTCTCCGGTAACGGTTTCTTCTCTAAAATGCTTTCGATACTGGAAATTGCATCTGCTACAATCAGCTGATTTTCACTGGAATACATAATTTTATTCATGGTCACGGTGATAATCGGCGTAATGATAATATAGAACAAAAGATTCAATAAAAAGGTATTATCTCCTCCTTTTCCGGCAAAGAAATACGCTGCTGCAATCAGCACCGCAAATACCGCATTGATAACTGCTGTATACACCGTCATTGGTATCCGCATTTCCTTCGTGTACGCAATCGTCCATTTTTCATATTTCCTGATAGAGACCTGAAAGCGTTTGAATGAAAATACCGACTGTCCGAAGGTCTTTACTACCGGGATTCCACGGACATATTCCACTGCCTCGCTGGACATTTCGTCTAATGCATTCTGGTATTCTTCCATCTTATCTTTCATACGCTGTCCGGTCATGGTTCCCATAATCAAAAATGCTGCTACCACAGGAATCAGGCTCAAAAGTCCAATCCGGAAATCAAATACCATAAGCAACACTAAAAGGCCTGCCGGTGTTGCGATGGCTCCTGCCCGGTCCGGTAACTGGTGTGCCAGATAGGTCTCTGTTGCTGCGCTGGATTCATTGACGATTTTACGGATTTTGCCGGTTCCGTCTTTATCTAAAAATCCCATTGGCAGTGTCAGGATATGCCGCATCAGGCTGGTGCGGATATTTGCCTGGACGCGGAATGCTGCCAGGTGGGAGCACATCAGCGCGCACACATAAATCAGCATGGATAGAATTGCAAATCCAACGGCTGCCCAGCCATATTCTTTTAAATGAGCTGCTTTGCCAAAATCCGGTGCCACAGAAAGCACTTCTTTCATAATTCTCCAGATGTAATAAAATGGTACCAAAGCCAGCCATGCGCTGATTACCGATAAAATCCAGGATGCTATGGTCAGATATCGGAATTTACCGGCATAGGCTAAAAGCTTTGATAAGGAACTTTCCTTTTTCACTTTTTCTTCTCCTCCTTTAAAAATAATTGATTCTTTCTACTTATTGAAACGAAAACTGTTTTAAAAACTGCTCCCAGTGTGCCGCTGTCACATATTTTCACAGCCAAGTTCCACCTCACTGTTGGTATTCAGGCAGAAGAACTGACTTCTTGGATTCTGGAATGCACCTTTTTGATATTTCTACCGCATAGTGCTGTCTAATATGGATTAGATTCAACTAACCCGTGCTTTTAAGAAAAGACTGCCTCCTGCTGTTACAAGATAAGCAGTCTTACTGTCTCTATTCTTCGAATTTTAAAATGGTATTCCAGCCTGCATAGTTGAATTTTTCCAGCATATGAACGTATTTCCGTGCAGTTTCTTTCTCCATCTTGTGACGCACAACTTCAAACATGCTGTCAAATAATGCCCTTGTCATGATATGAATGAATTCTTCCGTCACTTCATTTTCCTCTTCATTCTGAAAATGAATAACCTCCATGAACTTGTAGGTATATTCTGCCTCTACTTCAGCCAACTGTTCTACAAAATTCTGGAACTTCGTTCCATAGGACGCCTCTAATAACAGCTGAAATGCGGTAAAATTATCATAGATATAATCCAGCATTTCATCCATTCCGGACATCACATAGTCATCCATTTCCTTCGGCTGCCGCTCCGGCTCTACTGCATGAAATTCTTCCTGCGTCTTCACAAAAAGATTCATCATATACTCTGCCACCGGTCCTACAATTGCTGCAAACAGCCCTTCCTTGTCTTTAAATCTGGAATAAATAGAGCCTGTGGTTGTTCCTGCTTTCGCTGCAATGGTGCGAAGCGATGCGTCGGAATAACCCTTTTCTAAAAATTCTTCCGTTGCGCAGGAAAGTATTCTTTCCGATACGCCTTCGATTGGTTTAGTCACTGATGCCTCCGTTTCATTTATAACAGTGTTATATAACACCGTTATAAATGTAATAAGTTTTGGGGGAGATGTCAAGGGGGGGTTCGTTACCTTACACTCTTAAAATACTGTATCAGTATATTTTTAATGTAATTATACCTTCTGGCATAAGAATTTTCCACCCGGATTAACTCAAATCCATGCGCCCGGCAGATTGCATTTTTCTTCTCGTCTCTTGCCTTCACAATGGCATTTTCCTTATGTTCTTTTCCGTCTAACTCAATGGCGAGTATCGGCATGTCCTGTCCCCGGAATCCCTTTTCATATACCACAAAATCAAACCTGCCGGTATAAAAAAGGTCGTCATAGGATTCATTTTCCTGAAATACGTGTGCAATGCTGACTTCCCTCTGCACAACGCAGCGGTTATTTGTATTCAGCACATTATCCAATGCATGATTTAATGTGGTTAAAAATGCTGCCTCTGTCTGCGTACTGTACGGCTTGATTCCCAATGCCCTGGAAGAAGTCTCTCTTGCTGTCACCTGCGCCTCACCGTTGGTCTGGACATAATCTACCAGCTCATAAATATCATCATCCCCAGCGGAATGCAGACGCTTCAGTTCCTTGATATCCGACAATATTACCAACTGGTCTTTTGCCCGGGAGGTTGCCACATTAATCAGTTCTTTATTATTTTTCAGCCAGTCATAGGTTCCCTGATAAGTCTGCTGAGTGATTGCCAGAGAAAAAAGCACAACATCCTTTTCATCTCCCTGAAATGCATGAACCGTTCCACAGGGAATATTTTCCATGCCATTTTCCTTTAACGCATGCTGAATCAGTTCTTTCTGATTAGTAAATGGTGTAATGATACCGATACTCTTGTCCGGATTCTCTTTGATAAAGGAAATAATCTCTTCTACTTCCTGTGGTGCTGTATTCTTATAGTTTGTGGTATTCGCCGGAATATTCTTAAAAATCAGCGGATTAGCCTCTTTATCCGGACTGTTGATAATCAACTTGTTGTTATAATATTTTTTATTATTAAATGAAATAATTTTCTTATTGCAGCGGTAATGGTGGCTGAGCAGAATTTCCTCACTGACTGCATCGCATGCCAGATAAGTCTTATAAATGGAATTCTTTATATAATCATACTCATCTGTCACTCCATAAATCCGCTTAAGCTTCTCATTGTCCACCGGATTCAGCAGGATTACCGGACTCAACTGCTGCGGATCACCTACCAGCATAAGGCTTCTGCCTCTGATAATCGGTACTAATGACATGGCAATATTTCCCTGACTTGCTTCATCCATAATAACCATATCAAAATACGTCCCCGGCTCACCAATCTTGTGTGCCGATATGGATGTGGTTGCAATAATCGGAAAAATTCGCTGGAACTTCTTCAAATTTTCTTCCTGACGGATATAAGTATTAAACTGTTTTACTTTCTTTTCCTCATCCGGACAGTTTACAATCTCCATTAAATCCTGATTTTTCGGTTCCTTCAGACGCTGGATATATTTTGCCGAAGTATAGTAGAGGTATTTTTTAAACAGCTCCTCATCTTCCACTACAAGCTTCAACGCCTCTTCATCTGTAATCTCACCAATTTCTGCTAATTTTTTCCGTACCTCCTGAAGCTGTACGCCCTGCAGTTCTGTCTGAAAAGTCAGATGCTGATTGGTCTCTATCATTTTAAGAATTGCTTCTTCCCGCTCCTTTAATTCGATTCTCTCTTCATGTCTCTGCAAGAGCTTGGTCAGCTTCTCCGTCTTCCTCATCTTATCGTCCTTATTCTTCTCAAGGGTACTGTCAAATATGGAAATATCCTTTGTCCGCTTATACAAATCCCGAATATCGTCCAGTGCCTGCAGCACGCATTTATCATTCCCAAGACGGATAATTGGAAATGGTATCATCCCTTTATTCCGGTAAGAAATGGACTTTAATTTATCGCACACTCCATCAATGGGATGATTGTTATAAGATGCAAATAAGACCGTTTTCTCATTAAAGAAAGCAGTCACCATGGTATTTACGATGGTATTTGTTTTGCCGGTTCCCGGCGGTCCCTGGATATATGCCAGCGGATATTTCATTGCATTATGAATTGCCAGAAGCTGATCCAGATTAATTTTCCGGTCTAAAAGTGTTATCGGATAATTTTTTCTCCGGTCTACCTGTTTTAAGAGTTCTCCGAAAAATGCTTTTATCGGAATGGTCACTTCATCTTTTTCATACATTTTATGAATTGCTTCATACTCCTGATGAAGGTCCACCAGCAAATCCCTGCCGATTGCAATTACATATGGCATATCATCCACGCCGTTTATCTGGGGATTGGACTTCGTTATTTTATCTTTTATCAGTTCCTGCTTCTTTTCAAAATCATTTAAAAGTTCATAGTCATCTGCATCTAAAAATTTCCGGATTCCAAATTTTGCTTCCGGCTTATTCTTCTCCAACGCAAACTCCATGCAGACGGTTATTTCTTCATCCTGCCTTAAGGTCTTCTTCTGCACATCCAGCCGCAGCTTTCGGTATGCCAGCACATATACGCCTTTGGGCGTATGTATACTTAATACATTTATTGCCAGCTGCTTCATTTTCTTCTTGGAAGCGGCATCCTTTGCTCCATATTGAAACTTTGATACAATCTGCCTAAACTGCTCCGGTGTGAGCTTATAAGTCCCCTGCCATTCACCATCCAGATGCTCAATGAGTGCATAATCTGTTTTGTAAGGTACAGAATCCATTTTATTGCAGTCAACAAGATAATTGAGCACCTTTAGATTTGCAACATTATCAAAGATTCTCCGGTATTTTCCCTGATTATATGTAATATCATCTATCAGCTCCTGCTTTGTTTCAAAATAAGAGCCTTCTATTACTGCCGATGACAGTATGGAATCAATATAAATGTAAAGGCTCATTGTGGTATACTGCCCCAAATGCAGTCCCATTACATGCATGGATTTCCGGATAGGGTCTATCTCCATAATTCCAATCCAATATTTTGTTACTTCATCTTTTCCATTTTTGTACTCTATACTGAGCCATTTTCTCTCATGAATGGCCCGGAAGATATCTCTGCAAATTGTGTTCATGGTTTATAATTGTTTGTTTTGTAATGTTTCGGGTTGATAGGTTGCTTTGCTTCAGTTCTATATTTTTCATTTCTCTTCATCTACATAAATACCTTCAATAACAATTTTCCCATTTTTATGCTGCACTTTTATATAATTATCATTCTCCTCAGAAACATAAATTTTATCTTGTGTCTTTTGTTGCTCTAAACTCATTTTTGCTGCATCATAAATGCAATCCTCTACAAGTCCAAAAAGAATTGATGACAAAATACAAATAATAAATTTTGAAATAATCGGATGCTTCTGAGCCTGTTCTCTTAACATCTTATATAACTTTTTTTCACATTTTTCTTCTTTGCATATTACATTCTTTACTTTTTTCCATACTTTTTTTAATTCATCACACATTGACTTTTTGTCATCATCTATTATATAAGAAAACGCTTTTTCCACATCTTTTTCATTATCTATTGATTCATTTAGAAAAAAAGCTTCGTAATATATCTTCCAATCCTTTACCTGTTCCAGCCGCTTTATATATTTTTCCCACACCTCCCCAAAACTATCATTTTTCATCTTTAAATAGTAATAAAGATAATATAACATTCTTTTGTCTTGTGAAATTTTATCAAACCTTATTGTTTCCACCGTAATATAATTATCCATCTTCTTTCTCCTCCATGTTACTAACTAATGCTAATTTTCATATTATTCTAAGTTCTTCCTATACTGCTTATAACATCTACCTTCTGCATAATATTCTAGCAAAATAAATTTCCTCTTAAAATTCACTTCATAATATATACCTAATTTATACCCACAAACATGTTCTGGAAAAACTACTCCGCCATAACTCCATACATCCTGTTCTGGATTCTTTGTTAAACATTCAATTCTATTCCTATCACTTTCCTTGTCACATTTGGAAGCTGTCGACTTTTTCATTTCAAGTGCAATAAGATTATCACAGTTTTTCTTCTGTCCTCTGCTATGTACTAACAAATCACAATTTATTGTTACAATTTGTTCTTCTACCTCATTTATTGTCTTCTTAAAAGTCTTTAGTTTTCCACCAGCATTACGATTATATTCAACATCTACAAAGTATTCAAAATACCTTGTTTTCCTCAATACTTCATGTAATTCCAACATTAATGCTCCGCATAAAGTTCTCTCTGATACCTTTGTTTCAAATAACATTCTATTATTTCTCAAAAAAGAATCATTTGCTATTTCAAAAATTTTCTCTAATTCTTCTCTTTCTTTTCCCATATCTCATTCCTCCAACAATTTACTTTTTAAGGTATACTCTATTTTTTTTCAAATTCTAAATACAAAAAAGCCCACAAAAAAGCCAACACCCTAAGCATTGTCTCTTTTGTGAACTTCTAATTTTTTTCTTATTATAATATCTGCGCTCATTTCTCATAACTCACTCTCCCAAATATGATATAGATATTATGCGACTATTTTTTACAAATTGCAACCCTTTTATTGACAAATTGTCTGATTTTTCTATCTATAAATAATATTTTACTACTGGATTCATCAATAAATATCAACGTGTCAAATTCTCTTGGCAAGTTCAATTGCGATATATAATTTGTCCACGTCATGATTTGCTGCCGCCAGTCCAGTTGCATCATAAATTGCCTGGTCCAGCACATCGCCTGTAATCAGAAAATTATATAAATCCCAATCATAAAAATCACAAACTGCCTGAACTCCAGCCAATTCCATCTCCACGGCAATACATCCTTCCTTTTTCCTTGTACCAAGCTTCGCTTTCGTTTCCCGATATATCGCATCCTTTGTCCAGACTTTTCCTGCCACATTAGGAAGTCCTAAATTATCAAATATGGATTTCACAATCTGATAATTTCTGATTTTTATATAATTTGACGGTTTTGCATAGTGATGACTCATTCCCTCTTCCCGGTAACTTTCCGTTGGAATAACAAACTTACCAGTTGCCTTTTGTTTTCCCATTATCAATGAGTTTATCAAGGAATGTAATTCCTCAGTTACCTTTGATGACCCGAATGATATTGTCTATCTTTACCAACTGGCAGAGGAGCCTCTCTTCTGTATATCAAATTGACATTGAGCGAAAACGGACTACAGGATTATGGGGATGCTATAATGAATTTAATTGATTTTCACATAATTGACGGAGCATTTTGGGGGAGTTACAATCTCTTCTCCACCTTCTCCAATTCATCCAACAATGCTGGTTTTCTTGGATATCTCTGCTTCAATTCCTCAATTAAAGACTTACTAATTGATAGTATCATCCTTCTCCATATCATTAATCAATTTATCAAAATCACTTTCATACAGCGAATCCTGTATAACTCTGTATTTTTCAAATTCGCTTTCTGCAAATTCTTTCGCAATAGCTGCAGTAACTTTTCCTTTATCCTGAAGTACTTCTGCATCATTAAATCTAAGAAATGCGTCAAGCTTTGTTTTCCAATCTTCCATAGTCA
>OIYY01000401.1_pt1 | contig 30953 bp, 27 predicted proteins | sample 1588341 | NCBI WGS metagenome assembly OIYY01 (sample SAMN03283287) | human gut metagenome | biome: human-associated habitat; material: feces | host: Homo sapiens | place: Peru | collected 2012 | reverse complement strand
GAACTTGTCGTAGTTCAGGTCGCGGTTGTCGGCGGCCACGCGGTAGTAACCGCCCATGTCCTCGCTGCGCAGGCGCTCCTCGCGGGTCATCAGGGTCTCGAACAGCTTTTCGCCGTGGCGGGTGCCGATGATGTTCGTGCCGGTGTCACCGAACAGCTGCTGCACGGCCTTGGCCAGATCACCGATGGTGGAGGCGTCGGACTTCTGGATGAACAGGTCGCCCGGGTTTGCATGCTCAAACGCGAACATGACCAGGTCAACGGCCTCGTCCAGGTTCATCAGAAAACGGGTCATATTGGGGTCGGTGATCGTGATGGGGTTGCCGGCGCGGATCTGGTCAATGAACAGCGGAATGACGCTGCCGCGGCTGCACATGACGTTGCCGTAGCGGGTGCAGCAGATCGTCGTGCCGCCGCGCTCGGCGGCCACGCGAGCGTTGGCGTAGATGACGTGCTCCATCATCGCCTTGGAGATGCCCATGGCGTTGATGGGGTAGGCGGCCTTGTCGGTGGACAGGCAGATGACGCACTCCACCCCGGCCTCGATGGCGGCGGTGAGGACATTGTCCGTGCCGATGACGTTGGTCCGCACGGCCTCCATGGGGAAGAACTCGCAGGAGGGCACCTGCTTCAGGGCGGCGGCGTGGAAGATATAGTCCACCCCGGTCATGGCCCCCCGGACGGATTGCAGGTCCCGGACGTCGCCGATGTAAAACTTGATTTTGTTCGCTACCTCGGGCATCTTGGCCTGGTACTCGTGGCGCATATCGTCCTGCTTCTTCTCATCCCGGGAGAAGATGCGGATCTCGCCAATGTCCGTGGCCAGGAAGCGGTTTAAAACGGCGTTACCGAAGGAGCCGGTACCGCCGGTGATCATCAGGGTTTTGTTTTTAAAAAGAGACATGATGTGTCCTCCATTCTTATGTTTGGCATTCAAAAGACCGGCTCCAGCAGGTCCACCTTCTCGCCGCCGCGGAAGACCCGCTTGATCCGCAGGTTTGTCCGGTTTTCGCCTTTGAACTCGGCCCGGAGAATGTAGCCCGAGGGGTAGTGAAAGTCCCACTTGGTGTCGGTCAGCTTCTGCAGGCGGTTTTCCTCTGCCTTGTTGCCCTCCTGCTTTCCGGCGGCCTTTACCTCGGCGCACAGGACATTCACGGGAGGGATGCCGGCGGCCTCGTCGCCCCGCTTGCGAATGAGTATATCCAGGCCCAGGTGGGGCCGCTGTCTTGTCTTCTTCGCGGTAATGTCCACCCCCACCACCAGCCGTCCGTACTCCATATCCACTACGTAATCCTCGATACGGCGCATCCACAGGAAGCACTGCAAATAGAAGGCGATCCGGGCAGAGACCATCAGCCGATCAAAGGGCTGCGTCAGCAGATCCTGGTCATGGCGGTTGAACTGGGCCACCGCGTACATCATCATATAGTCCTGGAGCGCCGGATTCTGGGGCACGGGAATGGAATAATCTGGGGCTTTCATGGGCGGTTGTGCTCCTTTTCGTTTTATTCTATGGGGGTATTATATACGAAAAGGGGGGAGTTTGCAAGGGTCCGCTGGGCATATCAGGTAATTTTGTTTCCATCTCCCTTCTTCGGTCTCATCTCTCCCCGGTCCTCCTCGCATAGCTTGCGCATCTGCTCCATGCATTCCTCCAGCCGGGCCGCGTACTCTGCCACAGTGGGGTATTCGTGGGATTTTGTGAACTCGTAAAAGCGGCCATGGGAGAGGTCGTTGGCGATTTCATCCACGATGCGGATGTAGGGGGTGTATTGGGACATGAGGGGGACCTTCTTTCTTATTATATTTTATATTCTTTTGGGGGGTGAACAATTCTACAAGTTCGCCAATTTTTCTAAGTCTACCCACATCGCCGGGCGGGCAGAGATATACCAGTTGGTGGCATAGTTAGAGAAACATTCTCCCTCAAAATTTATAAATGCTGCCTGTTTTCCGTTTGCGCCCGGAGAACGAAGCCACCAGAATGCCGCCTCTGTTCCATTGTCCAAAAGCCTCACACGCATATCTTCTCCAGGTTTTGTAGAATAGGCTGCCTCACAGATGCTGAAATCAGTACCCTCTACATAACGCTTAAACTCCGCATAGCTGAGCAGAAAAATCTTGTCTTTTGTGTTTCCGCTTCCGGAATTCGGCCATACCGGATTTCCTTGGTCCGTACCGTTATCCACGGTGGTAGTAAGGATCGCGGCTTGTTCGTCTTTTGAGAATGCGGTTGTCAAAAATGACCCGTTCAGCCACTTATGCAGGGAGCACTCGCCCCAAGTAACGGTTACTTCTTTTATGTCATGATATTCGACATCTTTCACTGCTTTCGTACTTAGCAGGAACGCCTTGGTACCACTCACATCCAGGACTTTCCAATCGAGGGATTTGCCCGCATATGTACCGATGGTAAGGACATCGCCGGGGTGAGGTGTCTCAGTAGGCTCCGGCGGTTTCTTTTGCTCTGTTGCGGGTTCTGAGGTTGTTGGCGGTTCCGTTCCTGATGGTTCTGTAGTCCCTTGTGCAGGTTTTAACTCCAAGTTGACCGCATATCCTGAGCTTACAATCTCTCCTCGCCTAGGATCTTGGCTAATGACTATTCCATCTTCCGTCGTTCCAGGCAGAATATTGACTTCCAAGTCAGCTGCATAAAGGGACGATATTGCATCATTTTTCGGAAGATTTACTACATTGGGCACCTTAGTGTATTGTTTCATCCACAGGTGAGCGACCAAAAACACCAGCAACACAGCCACGAAAAGGCCTGCCAGCCCTCCAAATATTTTCTGTGTCTTCTCCCCCTTTGCCTGCCGCGAAGTAACGTAAGAAATCAATGCACCAAGCACACTGATGATGAGGCCTGCTTCTGAGGCTTCGGATAGCATGTAGATGATTTGCATGGTGGGGGCTCCTTTCTACTCTGTCTACTTTTGCAAATAAATGGTATGAATCGCTATGGCGGAAGTGCTGTGCAATTCTCTGTTGATATTCTCGCCGTAAGTATTATCACTTTTCTCACCTCCGCAAACATACAACTTATAGTTCTCTTCATGCCTTTTCGTTTTTTGTGGTTATGAATCCTTTTAATGCAATGCCTTCCACCACAATATGGAACGCCTCTCGTAGAGGCTTGATTGCAAGTAACATAAAGAAATTTGCTACAACCTGTGTAACCAGCGAAGCGCCTGCTGCACCGACAACACCGTATTGAGGAATCAATATAGCATTTAAAATAACATTAAGTGTTGCGCCTGTAAATGTTGTGATTTGAACCCAAACAGTCTTATTTTCCGAAACCATATATATGTTGTTAATTGCCCCAAAATAGGAAAATGATGTATACCACACTATCAACGATAGCGAAGGTACTGCCCCCATATAATCTTGGCCATACAGCATATGAATAATCGGGCCTGCAAAAAGTGTGATGAACAAGCAATACGCAACACATATCCAAAAAACAAGCCCATACAATTGTTGCAAGCGTTGTCTATATTTAATGAGATTTTGTGTCCTAAATGTCATTATATCCGGACGAAAGCCCTCGATAAGCGATGTCGGAATAATAACAATTGCTCCAGCAAGTGTTTGAGAAACAGAATAAAGTGCAACTGCGCTGTTGTCGACCATATTTTTCAACATCATCTTGTCTGTTTGTGCATATATCGTTGACAAAATTGAAGAACAGATAAATGGGTACGAAATTCGGAGCATTTCTGTAAATCTCGCATAATTTATCGAAAATTTGCGGCTCTTGTATTTTTTCGTGTACACCCAGATCAAAAGAAGTGAAAAAGCGCCCGTTTCTAACACAACTCCAAGAACATAGAGTGGAACATTATGAAGGATTAAAATTGCTCCTATCCGCCATACTGCGGAAATAGAAAAAGCAACTAGCCTAAGTATTGCGGCAGTCTTCGCTTCACATTTAAAGCGCAACCAGTAGATAAGAAGATCTGCCGTGCCAAACATAATTTGGAGAGATTGGCAAAAAACTATAAGTTGAATGCCAGAATCTGACCGGTTTGTGTAAAAAATAAACACCTGTAGCAAAATAATCGCAACTACCGAATAAATCAGTCGAGCAAATATCGCTGTCCCCAAATATTCTCCTGCAAGTTGTTCATTTTCCGCAAACTTCTTCGTGATAATTCCATCAAAGCCAAGCGTTCCAATCGCAGTAAATACAGCAATCAGCGAACTTGCGTAATTAATCACACCATAATCGTTTGTTCCAAACGCTCTTGCACAAACTATGTTTATTGCATATTGTAACACCGCATGCAATAGATTCCCTAAAAAAATCCAGCTTAAATTTTTTTTAAACCCCTTCGTAAACTGCTCCCCCTTTATGTAGTGCCTCATTGCCAAAAAAACAGGTACGGTAGCATATTCAATTCGTTCAGCCGTAATTTAAACCAATAAAAGTATGCAATTAGCAAAGTACTTAACACACACTTGACCATAATATGTGACCTTTTATTTAGTGGTACACATGCATTAGGAAGCAGAATAGTGGAAAAAAACAAGCCATAATTTGCAACACGAGTGAAGCTTCCGCTTCCAGAAAATAGCAACAGCATGATAGCGAGATAGAACACACGCATAGGCATCTCTATTTCTTCAAAGTATGTCCCCAATTCAGAAGTAACTTTACTACTATTCGAATCAAAATTCTCTCTACTCCAAAGATAGCGCAAAACAAGTATAAATACCAGAATTAATACATAAAAAATAACATTACCACCAAAAGAACTGCCTGCAATGTCCTTGTTAGATATACCTTTGATCAAAGGCGCAAAAACTCTTTTACCTGCCAAAGTTGCAAATGGTGCAGCAAGGTATACCAGTTTTGGGAGCGAATACCTGATTAATATGAAGTAAATAAAGCCAACATATGCGGAATTATGTATTTGGGCTGCAATAAACATGATTGCAAAAAACTTGACACCATTCCAAAATCCGCGCTCTTCTGCGTATGGCACAGCTAACAAGAATATTGCCAAAGCCAAAGCATTTCTCAACCCAGACAAGTCAAAACATATTAGTCCAATGCAAATATATACAAAACACGAATATCCCACATCTCTAGAATATTTCTTCCAGAATTTATAATATGAAATACATATAAATGCGTAAATTATAGCCGCAAATTGAGCAAAATCCAGGTCGAAAATATGAGTAGCAATCATTTCAAGCGTCTCATACCCATGTTCAGTCCAATACAAGTCATAGTTTGACCAACTTGCATAAAAGAATGAGTCATACATTCTCTTATACCCCGCCGTATCACTTCCAACCGTCGTTGCTTTTAGAGCAAGCATCAAATATATCGGTATCAACGCAAGTATTAATCGTTTCCTCTCCCTTCGCTTTGAGAAGCGATCTTGTACAAGCAGTGGTAATACCAGCGTATACAGCACCAAGCAAATATATAGTGTCACCTATAGCTCCTTTTCAGCACTTTCAAAATTCTCTCACACGAGTAAATCATTGCAAACATGATTCGTATAATGCGATATATTCTCTGAATTTGCACCGCATATCAAAAGATTTTGCCCGTGCAATTGCATTACTTCGCATTGCATGTTCATCCTTACAAACATTTTCAATCGCATGCTTTAATGCCGAAATATCCTCACATTGCACTACTCTGCCACATGTGTTGTCCGGAATCTCAGGACTACCACCTGTTTGGAATGTCACAATTGGCGTCCCACATGCCAATGCTTCAATATTAACAGTTGGAAATGTGTCCTCGCGCGTTGGATTTACAAAAACATCTGCAACAGAATATATTTCTGCCAATTCCGCCTGATTGGTTGTCCGACGAATTTTGATTATATTATCCGGAATTACTCTTTCAATTATTTCATCCGTTCCGACTAACACAATCTTATATTTATCAGGAAGACACTTTGAAAGCTCTATAAATACATCCAATCCTTTGCGATATCCCCAGCCAAATGCGACTCCCAAAATGATATATTTGTCCCTGTATTCTGAAAATCGAGTAGTTTTTATAGGTTTGAACACATCCAAGTCTATCCCATTCTGGATTACATGCACTTCTTTTTCCTTCAGAAAAGACCTCTTTACAAGTCCCTGCAGCCAGTAAGAGGGGGTTACGACGACCAAATCTTCAATCTGCGTAAACCATTTCCTTTTCAATTTCCACATAACTCTTGTATTGTCAAACCAACTTGCAGGATACTCTTTATATTTCACACAGTGTTTGCAGCCTGTCGCCCATTTTTCACATCTTTCAACAACAAAATGCGGACATTGTCCAGTAAATGCCCAACAATCGTGTAGTGTCCATATCACCTTGATTTTTTTCTTTTTCAAATACCAAAATAGAAGCGGTATGTTAACATATGAATTATGTAGTGTATGTAAATGAACTATATCAGGCGCAAATCTCTGCATTTCCCGGAGCAGTGATACTGTAGAAAAAAAAGCAAAGCATCCATTAAATCCTGTAATTCTTGCCAATAACACACTTACCTTCCTACTAAAGTCGCTGCCGATTTTATAGTAGTCTTCTTTTGGTTGGCTATACTTATTCGTTGATGTAATTGGTGATGAACAACGTACCTCAAAGCCTTTTTTTCTTGCTTCCGCAGCAATTCCAAACATAATTCGTCCTGTGCTTCCAAATACGCCACCATTGATTTCAAATACTTTCACAATATCTCTCCCAACGAAATACGGCCATTATCACTCACTAAAAAACTGATACCCAAATTTTCTCATGACTCGCTTGATTGCATTGTAAACAACCGGTGGTGTATACCTCCGGACAAGTGTTTTGACACCCAAACGGAACTCATATCCCCAGGAATTGACCTCTCTGCTGCCTGTATAGACTCCAGGGTGACGTTTGAAATAATAGTAGGAATTATGTAACAGTTTTCCCTTTCGGACGACATCCAGAATCACGAAATCCTGTTTATTGCTTACAGCACACTTGGCACCATATGTACAAGCCATTTTGGGTAGCGAAACCTCAAATTGCCAAGGGTTCAAAGGTCTTTCAACGCATGTCTTTAAAAAGTCTTTTTTCCAAATACCCGAATAAAGATTTACACTATACGGCTGGCTACTATCTACATAAAATACCCCAGGATATCCATCGACAGGCCTTCCTGTAGCACTGGTCGGTCGTTTGAATAACCGCACATAGTCGAAATGCTCAACATCCATCATTTCGAGTAATTTACACATATCACCGGTAGATACATCTTTTATTAGGAAGTAATCATCAAGCGTAATGAAAACATATTCCGTATCAACCTGTGATAATGCATAAAGCAACCTATCTGACCATTCCACACCCTCTCCAGCAGAAATAATATTAACATTTTCATAGGCTTTGCTTGTTGGTCTATCTGTCACAATACATGTCTTCATTTCACGGTCCGGCCAATGCTTTTCCAGCTGGTTAACATGTCCATCCCACAAATCTGAAAATTTGTCACACGACAGAATTAGCATCGTTATTTTCTCGCGCATATAATACTCTCACTTTTTTGTATAGTTCCGGATAGCTTGTGCAATTACTCTCTCCGATGTTTCACAACTTTTCACCAGATTATGATGTTCTTCTGTTATAATAATTTGCTGTTTATAAAACGCTTCCTGTAAACTCTGGTCCTCTAGCAACCGTTGAATAGACTGCTTCAGCAAGGACTTATCTGAACACACCATTGCCGCATTTGTACTGCGCATATACTCTACAATTCCACATTCATCAGAACCATATGTCAGTATCGCCGCACCACTGGCAAGTGCATCAGCCGCCTTTGTAGACAAAGAATAGCGCGAAAGTTCAATATCCCGCTCCTCAAAGCCCTCCACAATGACAGTCACATCACTCGCCTGCATCTTTTCTTGTACCTGTTGATAAGGAATTGCCCCACCGTAAACTACATGAGGATTCTCTTTCAGTTTTTGATAGTATTGTTCGTCTGCTTCATTGGAGTATACCTCCAGTCTATACATGGGATTCAACTCTCCTAATGCATCAGCAATGTCACAGAGAGATTGATTTCTACCCATCTGTATATTACCAAAGTAAGTAATGCACGGATTATGCGTATCTACTGGACAAAAAGGTTTCCTCTTCACTGTTGATGTCAGATAAACAGTCTCTCCATCCAGCCCAAATTCAGTATTATATTTATCACGGATTTTATCACTGATATAAATCGCGCTTCCAGGATGTGCCAGGACCTTTCGGATTAATGCCTTATAGCTCTCTTTATAAATCTGGTACAATGGATCAACCGAAAAATGCTTGTTGAAATAATAATCATCGCCAATGCAAGACACGATAGGAATTTCATACCGCTCCGCAACATACAGTGCAATTTGCGGTATAAAAAAATCATCCGAAAATGCTAAAAAAACACATTCTGGGCCAAAATCATCTAACCACGCATTCAGTTCCGGAGTACACCAAAATCTTTTTCTCCATAACATCCCTCGAAGCAATCTTGTCAGTGGCGTGTGTTTTCTCCCTATCCTATAGGCATTTTCCGTAGATTTAGATTGTTTCTGTAGCTTATTCTCACCTGCACTGCAAAGTGAGTCATAAAAATATATCTTGCCTTTGTCGCTCTTTCCCAACCACCGATTCAGCAACGCTCTGTCTGTAATCTGAAAAAGTGTATCACAATGTCCTTTACAGGGGTCTTTCGGATTAGAAAATATCTGCGCAATGTTTTCTCTCTCCCAATTGTGGAAATATGCATCGAATGCTCTGGACGACTCTTGGGGATCATAGGGTACCGTACCGACAATCAATACCTTTGGGTGCATTTTCTTACTTCCTCACTTCTTTAGAATGGACTTTACTAACAGCAGGATCTTGGTCTCCCCCAGGAAACGTTTTATGCAATATTTGTACATACCGCAAAAGTTATATCCAGCATACTCCTTTAAAACACGTTCAAAAGGTTTCATCTGATAATCCTGCCAAAAAGCGCCAACATTATCCGGCTTTTTTGTCGGCTGCAAAAAACTCATCTGGTATTTTTGAGCTTTGTCTAATGTTGAAACCCCCATGATGTAGTTGCTGTTTCTTTTTAACGCATCCACGATGTCGTTTCCTTTTGATGTGTTAGGAAGTATCTGCGATACCTCCTCCTTGTACGGGAATTGGGGAATAACTTTACGAATACCCCAGAAATCTCCAATTGTTATATCGGATGGCCGTTTGGTATTTGCAAAATGGCAGTTGTAGCATGCGCTTTCCAACGCCAAATCGCTATAGAAAAGTTCCGTATACCGCCGCAGTTTGAAACCATTTACAATACGCTTTCCATTCTCAAAGGATGCCATAGTGGGATAACTTTTCCATCGAGCTGGGGTATATCGAAACGAAAAATCCGTCAATTTGCTTCTATATTTTCCTTCTAGCCAGCTCTTAAAATCTTTCCAGACTCTCTGTTGCGGTGTACCGTGACAAACAATATCAATTAGATAAAGCTTAGAGTCATCAGCAGACTCCTGCTCCACCCTTTTTTTCATACCGGCAATCTGGCATGGGGTCCCGGAAAAAACAACTACTTCTCCATTCACTAAGTCAGAAACAGCATCACCAATGGAACTCCCCATTGTGCTCTTAACATACTTGCTTCCTCGCAATCTTTGAAAATCTTCTTCAGAAACAGCCCTGATATGCCGCACATCAAAGCAGTCATCAAAGGCAGCACCATAGACAATTGGTCTACGCCCTTCCATTTCTTCTACCGCTTTTAAAATAGCAGGAAATGCACCGCCCGAGGAACTTGTAATATTGGATGTGTCTTTAAAAGCATAAATGTCCATAATAGCCCTATCCAATCGAATCAATACATGTCTGAATATACGCACGTCCCTGCATCTGCTTCTCTGTCATAATGCGATTCACTTCGTCAAAGCTCATTGTGGTATCCAGCACGCTGCCTAAATTCTTAAAATCTGTAATTTCCCGGCTTAAACAGTTGTATTCTTCTAGGAGAAATCCGAGCTTGTTGCGATTCCCACGGATTTTCGTAGCAAACGGTGTGTTCATAATCATTGACATAACCGTTCCATGGAACGTATCTGTAACAACGCATTCAGCGAAAGAAATCCAGCAAAGTAGTTCCAATGGGTCCACATTTACACTCCTATCACACCATTTATGATAGAATCCAGCTGTTACTACCTTTAGCGAATTCTCTTTGGCGTACCGAAGAATCGAAGTGACTTCTCCTTCGTCATTCATATTGTTATCATATGCGTAAACAAACAGGTACTTTTCCTGCATAGGTCGTTTAAATTGTTTCTTTTCCTCACTGAAACGGTACAAAATAACCGGATCGCATACTTGTTCCGGAAGAACTCCAGATAACTCATGAATAATTTTTCGAGAGTTCTCATCTCTTACACTAATTTGAGAAAACCGTTGGATTCCGCCTTTAACGAACTCCACGGCATGTTTTTCTTGAATAAACCTTAGAGTTGTAGGTCCAAAGCACCCCGCATATGCAAAGCAATTGTCTGTCGGAACACCCATTCCCCAAAAGAAGGGATTCAGTCCCGTTTCAATGCTAAAAACTTCATCACTACCGATGAACGCGGCATCCAGATCCTTGCATCTGGAATAATACTCTCCAACCATAGCGTGATCTCTTTTGAAGGATTCTAGGATACCTCTTTTCTTTACATTAAAAAGCGTTTTTGAAAAGCCATTTTTCCGCAGAAACCCTATATAGTAAGGGATAGATTTTATTGAAATATTATACTTTGTATTTGCATCCTCATCGAGAAAGTCATAATTCTTCTGATAATCTAATGCGCATACGTCAGAATCATATTTTGATAATACTTTTTCCAATGCATATAGCTGTAGTACTGCCCCGTGGTTATGTACAGCATGATGTGTAATAATTCTAATCTTCAAAAGCGAATTCACTCACTTTCTCGCAAACTGTCTAAACACCCAGCCCCTTACGGAACTAGGTAACATTTCCTGTACAATAAATCGCTTCGAAACATTCATAGCATACGTCCCAAAGCCAATCATCCTATGCTCCAGCATGTAATCCTGAAGCCCTTTCTCGCTCTTAAAATACTTCTTACCACCCCGCCGCTGGTACATCTCTTCCCCAGTCCGAACATTCACCAGCACCGTTCCTGTGTTTCCGAACGCAGCCCCATTCAGCCACATCCGAATCCACAGATAATAGTCTTCATTCCAAAACCAATCCTGATAACCGCCAGCTGCTTCCACGGCCGTTTTTTTATACATAACAGACATGTGGTTAAAAGCACATCTTTTCTTCATGTACTCCCGGATTTCCGCATTGGTTTGTGGTACCATCCGTTTCCCAACGATATTCGATTCATCCCCAATAAACTCTGCGATGTCCCCGCCAACAATATCCGTTTCCGGGTGTTGCTCAAAATAACGAAGCTGCTTCTCACACCGCTCCGGCTTGGAAATATCGTCCGTATCCATCCGGGCCACCAGCTCATTCCGGCATGCTTTCAGGCCCACATTCAGCGCCAGGCCCAGGCCCAGGTTCTTTTCGTTTCGCACCCGGGTCAGCTTGTCACCATACTCGTCCAGGACTGCGTAGAGTTCGTCCGTCAGGGGGCCGTCCTCTACCAAAACAATCTCGTCCGGCTTTATCGTCTGGTTCAGCATACTGTCTACTGCCAGGCGCAAATACTCCGGTTTCTCCTTTTTATAAAGGGACATGAGTACACTGTATTTCTCCATACTTCTCCTTCTATCCAAGCGCATCTCGCGGGGCGATGTGGGCATCGCCCCCTACGCGTTTTCGGACCGCGGCGTGAGCATTCCTACACCCCCAGCAGCCCTCTCGCCTCTGCCTGTTTCCTTTCGTATTCTTCCTTACTCACTCTCCCGGCTTTCAGAAGATAATCCCCAAAGTCGTCGGTGATCTCCACCTCGTCCACGTCGCTGTCTTCCAGGCCCTTTTCACCGAAGAAGACCTGCTTGACGGTATCGAAGATGATCTTCAAGTCCCCCAGAAAGGTGACATGTTGGATGTATTCCAGGTCCGTGGACAGCTTGCCGTCCCAGCTCAGGGCGTTGCGGCCACGGGTCTGGGCCAGGCCGGAAAGACCTGGGCGGACGGTGTGGCGCTGGCGCTGCTCCGGGGTCATAAAGACCATATCCCGCACCAACTGAGGTCGGGGGCCGATGACGGACATATCCCCTTTGAGAATATTAAAGGCCTCCGGCAGCTCGTCCAGGCTGGTGGACCGCAGGGCCCGGCCAAAGGGGGTCAGCCGCACATCATCGGGCAGCAGATTCCCCTGCTCGTCCCGGGCATCGGTCATGGTGCGAAACTTATAGAGCTTGAAAATCTTCTCGTCCTTCCCGGGCCGGGGCTGGGTAAAGAGCACCGGGGAACCCAGCTTGACCCGGACCAGGATAGCCACGATGATATACAGCCAGCCGAACACGGTCAGTGCCGCCAAGGCGCAAAGGATGTCCAGAATACGCTTTATGTACCGCTGGTAGATGCCTTCTCTTCTTTCCATTCTTTCCATCTCACTCAAAACACGCCCGAATGACCTGAATGATCCGCTCCTGCTGCTCCTCGGTCATCTTATTATCGCTGGGCAGACACAGCCCCCGCTGGAAGATATCCGCGCCTACGTCCAGCACCCCACCGGCAATGTAGGCGTTGGTTTTGGCCCGGCCGGAGCCGGACACCGTCACAAACTCGTGCATACGGTACATGGGCTGCATATGCATGGGCTTCCAGATGGGGCGGCCCTCAGCGTTCAGCCCGGCAATAGCGGTCAGGATCTCCGTGGGGCAGGACTTGCCGTCCTCAGGGTTATAGAGGGCTTCCGTCTCCCCCCGGACCTGGCGGCACAGGGCATCCTTGTCGATGATCATGGCGGAGAGCCAGTAGTTGGGAACGCATTTTGTCTCGTCGAAGGGGTTCATATTCACGGGGAGGTCCTTCAGCCCCTCCTTGTAGCGCTCGTAGATGGCCTTCTTCTGGGCGATATGCTCGTAGAGGTAGGGATACTGGCCCCGGATGACACCGGCAATGACGTTCGACATCCGGTAGTTGTAGCCCACCTCCTCGTGCTGGTACCAGGCTGCGTTTTCTCTGGCCTGGGTGGACCACTTCCGGGCCTTATTGGCCACCTCGATATCGTTTGTCAGCAGGCAGCCGCCGGAGGAGCCGGTAATGATCTTATTGCCGTTGTAGGAGATGGCAGCAAAGTCGCCGAAGGTGCCGCAGTTGCGCCCCTCCCAGCTGGCTCCCATAGCCTCCGCCGCATCCTCCACCAGCAGCGCCCCGTGGGCCTGGCAGATCTCCTTGATCCGCCGGATATCGCCGGAAAAGCCGTAGAGCTCCGCGCAGACCACCAGGCGGGTATCCGGGTACATCTCGAAGGCTTTTTCCAAAGCGACGGGATCCATGTTCCAGGTGTCGTACTCCGTATCGATGAACACAGGGATGCCGCCCTCGTAAACCACAGGGTTCAGCGTGGCGTCGAAGGTCATGTCGGAACAGAAGACCCGCTTGCCCTCCAATGCGCCGTGGCTGATCATGGGCTTGCCGTAGAGCTTCTCTCCCGCCAGCTTCATGCACAGGTGCAGAGCCGCCGTGCAGCTGGAAAGGGCCACGGCGTACTTGACCCCGGCGGTTTCCGCCGCAAGGCGCTCTACCTCGTTGATATTCTGGCCTACAGTGCTCATCCAGTTGGTCTCGTAAGCCTCGGTGATATATTTCAGCTCCTCCCCGTGCATGGTCGGGGTCGCCAGCCAAACCTTATTCGTAAAGGGACGAAAATCACTTTTTCTCTTGAATGCCATATTCCTCGATCTCCCTTCCTATTCCTTAGAAGAAGCTGATGTCTTCTCCGCTCTCCTGCTCGTAGGAGCGGACCCAGTCTTCCTTCACGTCGTTGGGCACCAACACATCCTTCTGTAGCTCCACCACCAGGCGGCTGCCCTTTGCCGACACGGACTTGATCACATACTTCCCCGCGACAGACAGTGCCGCCTGCTCCCCATTGACGAAGGTCTGGCTGCTGCCGTTGATCACCAGTTCTACCTCACCCTTGGTGTACTCCAGCAGCCCCCGCAGGGTCACAGCGCCTCGGCCTTCCTGGAAGTATCCGGCAAAGTCCTGAACCTCCACTTCCTCCTTGGCGCAAATATCCCGGACCTGCTTGCGCACATCCTGGGGCATGGTGGTGTCCGCCAGGATCACACATTCCACGCCGTACTTCTTGATCGCCTCCGGGATCTTCTCTACCCCACCGATGACAGGCAGCCCCTGCATCACATCTCCCAGGCCATCCGCCCGGAAATCCACCAGGCACACGGGCCGGGCCGCATTGTTGACATCCCGCTCCACATGCCGCAAAATCACATGGCAGGTCTCCCCCACGCCCACGATCATCACGTTGACAGCAGTGTCATCCTTCCGCTTGCGAATCCTTGCCCGCTCCGTCTCCAGCAGGATGATCCGGTAGGAGAACCGGCTGGCCGCAATCAGTGTGAACTGGATCACCGCGCCGATGAGATAGTAGGTCACCGGCATCCGCAGCACGAAAATGGCGGACCCCAGGACCTGGACCACGCAGGTCACCGCGCAGGCGCAAAGTATCCGGTTCAGGTCGCTGAGCCCGGCATACTGCCAGCGGCTGTTATACAGCTTAAAGAAATAGAAAATCACCAGGCAGCACACGGTATAAATCGGAGCGAATTCCAAAAACGCCGGCACATACCGCACTGCCCACTCGTTGAACTCAAAGTTTACATAAAATCTGACAATGAGAGCAACGAAATAAGACAGGTTCACCGCCAGAATATCGAACAGCACCAGCGTCAGCCGCAGAACAACGGAACGCGTGTTGAGCCGGTTCTTCTTTTTTCCATCCATGATCGTTTCCTCCTTTAATTGCTGTATCCTCAACCCCTCGCAGGCTCCAGCACCATCTTCATCTCCTCCGCCATCTCTGCCTTGGCGTTGACCTCTTCGGGGGAGCGATAGGTGGGGACCACCTGTTTCAGGGTTTCGCGTACAATTTCATCGTCTTCGGTATCCACAGCCTTGTGAAGCAGCTCCAGGCGGCGGGATATCTCTTGCTTGGACAGGGGTGCGTCCTTTTCAACAAAGATCAGACTGTTGTCCGTCTTGTCCAACTCCTCAGTCTTTACCAGCAGCTCCTCGTAGAGCTTCTCGCCAGGACGCAGGCCGGTCTCGATGATGTCGATCCCCTGAGCGCCGGAGAGGCGGATCATATTTTCCGCAAGCTCCAGGATTTTCACCGGCTGGCCCATATCCAGCACGAAGAGTTCTCCATTCTTCGCCATGGGTCCGGACTGCAGCACCAGCTGAGAGGCCTCCGGGATGGTCATGAAGTAGCGAATGATCCGCTTGTCTGTAATGGTCACCGGGCCGCCGCTGGCGATCTGCCGCTTGAACAGCGGGATCACGGAGCCCGCAGACCCAAGGACATTGCCGAACCGGGTTGCGCTGTAGTTGACGGTGCCCCAGGTGCTGGCGCTCTGAACAATCATCTCGCACATCCGCTTTGTTGCCCCCATGACGTTGGTGGGGTTCACCGCCTTGTCCGTGGAGACCATCATGAACCGCTGAACCTTGTATTCCTCACACAGCTCCACCAGATTCTGGGTGCCGAAGACGTTGTTGTAGACCGCTTCCACACAGTTCTTTTCCATCAGCGGCACGTGCTTATGCGCCGCGGCGTTGATGACGATTTGAGGCCGGTACTTCTCAAAAACGCGAGCCAGGGCCTGCTTATTGGTGATAGAGCAGATTTCAATCTCCAGGTTCACGCTGCTGCCATAGGCGATTTTCAGCTCCTGCTGCACGTCATAGGCTCCGTTTTCGTAGATGTCTAATATCACAATTTTCTTTGGAGCCATCTTTGCCAGCTGCCGACACAGCTCTGATCCGATAGAGCCGCCGCCACCGGTGAGGAGGATCGTCTTGTCCCGGTAAAAGGCATTGGTCCTTTCATCGGAAATGCTGACCGGCTTTCGGAACAGGACTTCTTCCACATCGAATTCCCGCAGATACCGCTTTTTCCCCGCGGTCTGCATCACCGGGAAGTCATAAACCTTTACCTTATATCCGGCCTTTATGTAGCGGGTGTATAAATCCCGTCGCTGGTCGTTTCCCAGATTGGGGATGGCGAAAACCACCTCCTGGACCTCATGTCGCCGGAGCTCGTTCAGCGTGGCCTCATTCTCCAGCAGCACCGGAATGCCATGGATGGACCGCCCAGCCTTCTCCGCATCCGTATCTACAAAGCATCGGGGGCTATAGCGTGCCTCGGCGTTGCCCAGCAGCTCCTCTGCCAAGTTCACGCCTACCCGGCCAGCACCGACAATGGCGATTTTGATCTTCTGCTCCGTCTCCTGGTTGGCCCGTACCAGCTCAGGCCCACCGAACAGTTTCAGCAGCCATCGCAAAAACCGTCCCATTGCCGTATCCACGGTACCACATTTAAATGCGTAACGGTAAATCATACGGATGGCCAGAGCGCCCAGTGCATTCATGCTGGCCAGCGCCAGAAGCCTGGCAAAGGACACCTGCTCAATTCGAATAAACAGAGGAATGGTCTTCTCTATGATCAAATCGACCACAAAGGCAATACCGTCTGCCACCAGCAGCCGGATATAGCATTGGATTCCACCGTAACGCCAGATTTGCTGATAGATCTGTCCAACACCCCGGGCCGTAAATACACAGGTAAAAGCCAGGCAGCTGTGCAGCAGCACGCCTTGCCAAGAGAGTCCATCGTAGAAAAACAGCAGCAACACATCCAACGCCAGCAGGATTGCCGCATCGTATACCACCAGCGGCCAGCGGATCTTCCATTTCCTCATTGCTTCCTCTTCCCAGCGGCCCGTCCCCCGTCTGTGCCGCTTCTACTTTTTCTTCTCTCCCCGTCTCTCCGCCGTCACCTGCCCGGCGGCCACTCCTTCGGTGCTTTCCGGCTGGAAGAGGATCTTCACCGTGGCGAAGATGATCTTCAGGTCCGTGACCATGTTCATGGAACCGATATATTGCAGGTCCATCTGGAGCTTATTATAGGGAGTTGTGTTGTATTTGCCGTAAACCTGGGCAAGGCCCGTAAGGCCTGCCTTGGCCTGGAGCCGCAGGGCGAACTCCGGGAAATCCTGCTCATACTGCCTGGCGATCTCCGGACGCTCGGGGCGGGGGCCCACGATGGTCATGGTGCCGAGCAGAATGCAGAAAAGCTGGGGCATCTCGTCGATGCGCAGCATGCGGATGATTTTCCCCACAGGGGTGATGCGGTCGTCATTGGTCTGGGCCAGCCGGGCCACGCCGTCCTTTTCGGCGTCTACCCGCATACTGCGGAACTTGTAGACATAGAATTCCTTCCGGTCTTTGGTGAGCCGCAGCTGCTTATAGAGGACGGGGCCGCCGTCGTAGGCCTTGATGGCAATGGCCGTGACCAGCATAAAGGGGCTGAACACCACCAGGGCCAGGAGGCTCAGGAGGATGTCCGTCAGCCGCTTGACGGCCAGATACCCGATGGAGGGGCTGGACCGGTGGCACAGCAGCACCGGCAGACTGTCCAGCTGGAGGGACCTGGCCCCCTTGATGAGGAAGTCCCCGATGTTGGGCCGGACGTAGGCCTCCACCCCCCGGTCGATGCAATACTTCACCAGGTCGTTGCGCAGGCTGGAGGGGATGCCGCAGAGCATCACCGCCCGGGCCGACTGCGCCTCGATCTGGCGGCACAGCTCCTGCCCCCCCTGCCTGGCATCCAGGCATCCCAAGATGCGGAATACCCCAGGCAGACTCTTCAGGATGGCTTCGCCGTCCTCCTTGGCATCCTTGTTGTCATAGATCAGCAGGATGGTCCGCTTGGTCAGCAGCTTCGCCGTCAGCTTTTTCACGCCGTAGGCCCAGAGGGTGCCCACCAGAATGGACACCGCGATCAGGCCCAGCATAGGCCACAGGCTGGGCACGGCACGCATCAGCAGCGCCGTCACCAGATACATGATGGCGCTGCTCAGCACCGCCGAGACGGCGTGGGAATAGGCCAGCTCCCCGGGACCGTGGAAGGTCACGTCGAAGCCGCCGTAAAGCTGGGCAAAAATAGCGTACAGCACCGTAAACAGCAGGATGACGATCAGATCGCCCTTGGCAAAGAAGGGGAAGATATACATCTTTTTCTTGTAGCAGCTGTACCACATGAGGGCAAACAGGGCCCCATTCATCAGGGTCAGCACCAGGCTGAATCCGGTCATCAGCGCCTGGCGCTTCTGTTGGCTGTTAAACATCTATGTTCTCTCCAATCGGCCAAATTCCCCTTCCGGATTGTCACCTTAATTATACTCTTTTCGCATGTCGTTTCAAGAATAAATGTGCCAAAAAACGCATAACCGAAATATTCTCTACTTTATACAACAGAGCACCGGGAAATTTAACCATTTTTTGTCAAACTCCCGGCAAGGGCATCCTGCCTCGGGGTATATCAAAGACATTCACGCATTATTATACCCAAAAACGCAGGAATTGCAATCTTTCTATGGAAAAATCCCCGGATTGGCGAAACCGCGCCCCTTCCCTCCTATCCTAAAGAAAATGGGACCGGAGCCCCGCAGAGTCCCGGTCCCGAGTCAGTGACCTGCGGCCGGCAGAGGCTTATCTCCGGTAAACTGACTCCCTGCAACCGGGAACGCATGCAAAATTCCCTGCGGCAAAATATGCTGCTTTGTGTTGCATTGTGTCTATTATAGTAAAGATATGTATTAAAGTCAATAGTAAATATCTTTACTTTGGTACACTTGTGGTATCATAACCACATAGGAGCTTAAACCCATGAACACCTTTCTGGACCGTCTCCGAGGACTGCGGGAGGACAACGATTTGACCCAATCCCAGGTAGCCGCCTTCCTTGGTACCTCCCAGACCATGTACGCCCGGTATGAACGGGGCGCCAACGAAATGCCCCTCCGGCACCTGGTTGCCCTGTGCAGGCTCTACAATGTCTCCGCGGATTACCTTTTGGGCACCGCCCCGGACCCCAGGCGGCGGCAAAAGCGGGTCCCCAAGCCACCGGCCCAGCACTAGGCCCTGTACATCAGGATAGCCCCCTTCCCTTCCGAAAACAATATGCCGACTGCATAGCATTTACAAATTTTACCTAATTTGTTCTTCACTTTCCAATGAAACTATGCTATAGTAATGGTGCGTTTTCTCGAAACAGCAATGGGAGGACGATATGTACGCATTGTCTTATTGGGAAAATAATACCTTTTGTATATTGATCCTGACGATTCTGTTGGTCTGTCACCAGCAGAATCCGGATTTTCGGCCCAGCAGCCGGTACTTCCGGGGTCTGCTGACCAGCATGATTTTTTACGCCGCCATCGACATGGTCTGCGGACTACAGGAAAACCAGGTCTTCTCCCCGGCTCACTGGGTCGTTGCGGTCATGAATGTTCTGTTTTTCTATGCCTCCGGGGTGGTGGTCTATCTGGGCCTGCTCTATACCGAGTGTGAGCTGGGGGCCAAGTGGCTCAGTAATCCCAAGAAGCGGCTCCTGAGCGCCCTGCCCACCATTGTCCTGCTGATCACCGTGCCCCTGAGCCTCTGGGGAAAGTTCTACTTTTATATTGATGCCGAAGGCCGGTATACCAAAGGCCCCATGTATCCCCTGCTTCTGGTGCTGTGCTACGGGCACCTGGTGGTGGTCGGCGTCCGGGCGCTGGCAGGGCTGCTGAGCAAGCACGGCTACGCCCGCCGGATGGAGTATCTTGCCATGGGCTCCTTTGTGGTGCTGCCAATGGTGGCCGGCATTGCCCAGGCCTATCACACAGGGGTATCCATCATCTGTCTGGCGGTCACCGTTTCCGCGGTACAGACATTTGTCAATCTCCAGCAGACCCGGATCACCATTGACCCTCTGACCCAGCTCAACAATCGGACAAAGCTCATCCAGTATCTGGACAAATGCGTCAGCCATCAGCGCTCCGGCACAGGCCGGCATTTGGCGCTGTGTATGATCGACATCAACGACTTCAAGCAGATCAACGACCGGTTCGGCCACCCGGAGGGTGACGCGGCCCTGATTCTGCTGGCGGAAACCCTGAAGCAGGTGGGAGAGCACTTCAAGGGCCTGATCGCCCGCTACGGCGGAGACGAGTTCTTCATCGTGCTGGAAACAAAGAACCCCCAGGAGGTATCCGCGTTCCGTCAGGAGCTCCTGGACACCCTGGCCCGGAACAACGCGCAGGCCGCCAAGCCCTACAATGTAGAGATCAGCCTGGGCTTCGCCGACTATGACCCCCAGCTCACCATCCCCGAGCTCATCGAAAAAACCGACCAGGCCCTCTATAAAAATAAGGGCATTTCAAAGTCCGCCAAGCGTCGGGCTATTTCCGTTGACAAATCCGGCCTGCTGTGATAAAATCAGACTCGCCGCAAGCGGTATGCGGGCATGGTGGAATTGGTAGACTCGGTGGATTTAGGTTCCACTGCGCAAGCGTGCAGGTTCGAGTCCTGTTGCCCGCACCATAATGAGTGTTCATAACGGATCTGCGTTATAAACACTCATTTTTTATACTTTAGGGTCTGTAAAGCGCCTGTCCCATGCCCTAGCGAAGGCGGGCAGTTTTGGTCCAAGAAAAACATTTCTCTTGAAATTATCAGAGCGGAGAATCACGCTTATTTCCGCCCCGACAAACGAGTAGGAGGTGGAGCGAGGCCTTGCCTGTTTGGCCGATGGGCCGGGGGCGGCTTTGGATTGGCTGCGAAAGGCGATTCAAGAGCACAACTGGTGGTATCGCCCGGAAGTGCTGGAGGACGAGGACCTGGCGGCCCTTCAAAGCGATACAGAATTCCTTTCGCTGAAAGCAATTTCGGATGACCGCTATTGGGCTGCCCTTTCCAAGTCAACGGCAATTCTTTCATGGAAGAAGAAAACGGCAGACAATCTGCTTCTGGCCATTCATGGGAACGCACAAAACGGTGACGTCGCACGGGCAGATTGGGAACCGATTGTGGGAGCAAGTGGCCTGTGGCAGTTGGAAACCGTCCAGAGTGCCCAGCCGGACGGCTATGGAACCTACCGCTGGAGCTATGACAGCACTTCCTATTTGCCGGTGGCAAATTCCCTGGAAAGAATACAAGACCAGGGCTACCACAAAATTGCCTGCGGCGGCTTTTCTGCCGGATGCGATATGCTTTTGCGGGCGGTCACGTGTTCTCCTGCACACTGCGATCTGCTGATCCTGCAAAGCCCCTGGATCCCCATATTGCAGGATTATGCAGAAGATGTGGTTCGTGCCATTTCGCAAAAGAACATCGAACTTCGGATTTTCTGCGGCGCAGAGGATGAGGACTGCCTTCCTATGGCAAAGCAGCTATATGCCGTGGCGAAGCAAGCTGGCTGCAATGTGACACTGACGGTTCAGGAGAACACCCGGCATCAGTTTCCGGTGCAGCCGTACCATGTATAGAAAGGAACGCAACATGAAAATCTATGATATTTCCCAAGAGGTTTTCGGCTGTCAGGTATATGCCGGAGACCCGGCACCGGAAAAGGAGCTGCTCTCTTCCATGGAAAAAGGCGATTTGTATAACCTGACGGCTTTTCGCATGTGCGCACATAATGGCACACACATTGATGCGCCGTTTCATTTTATCAAAGGCGGAAAAGCCGTCGATTCCATAGGCTTGGATACGTTCGTAGGACTGGCTTATGTTGCGCAGCATCATGGTATCGTCTCTGCCGGTGATGCTGCGGCAATACTCGAAAACGGGAAAAAGCAGAATCCGGAAGCGGCAAAGAGAATTCTGATCAAGGGTGATGCAGAGGTTTCTTCGGAAGCAGCCAAGATATTTGCTGCCTCAAATATTCTCTTGCTTGGAAACGAATCCCAAACCGTTGGTCCTGAAAATGCCCCGATGGAGGTACACCGCATCTTGCTGGAAGCCGGTGTTGTATTGCTTGAGGGAATCCGTTTGGCAGAAGTTTCGGAAGGGGTTTATTTCCTGAATGCGGCCCCTCTGAATCTATCCGGTGCAGACGGTTCACCCTGCAGAGCTGTACTGATGGAGGAATGCCCGACACTGGGGCAGATTGCCGGAAATAGTCCGTCTGTTTTGGAAAACCTGAAGCAGAACAATGCCCCCAAGATGACGGTAAACGACACTGAATACACCGTCATCAAGCTCCTGGGGAAAGGAAAAGGCGGCTACTCCTATCTGGTGACAGATGGAAGGGCGCAGTACGTCTTAAAGCAAATCCATCATGAACCCTGCGAATACTACACCTTTGGTGACAAGCTGCAATCCGAACTGCGTGACTATGAAACGCTGCGGAATCTGGGCATCCCCATGCCCCGGCTTCTGGCGGTGGATGCCCCGCAGGAGCGGATTTTGAAGGAATTTATTGCCGGGCCAACGGTGGCAGAGCTTCTCAAAGAGGGGCGGAGGGAACCCGACTGGCCCAAACAGGTGCAGGCCATGTGCGGCCTTCTGTACCCGGCCGGACTGAACATTGACTACTATCCCACCAACTTTGTCCCATGCGGCGGAACGCTTTACTACATTGACTACGAGTGCAATGCCTATATGGAGGAGTGGGACTTTGCCCATTGGGGCGCACAGTATTGGAACGGATAATCATCATAAGAGCCATTGTGCCCCCCGCTTTCGGAAACCGAAAGCGGGGGGCTTTCCCATTTCCTCACCTTCCCATTTCGCTTACCAATTCGTAAGTAAAGCGTCCCGGCATCGTTTTCATGTCACATATCGGTTCAGCCACTTTCCTGCGGCTGAACATATTTTTAGTGTTTTGAGGCATATCTTTTCAGCGTGCTTACCTACTTTCGTCAAAATGATTATATCAGGCAGAAAATCATGTCACAAATTGTAAATAACATTGAATTTGTTCTTTCAGCCATGGCCAGTTGTTGACAAACGGCGGACGCTTCGCTATAATTCAAATATTGTTAAGCGGAATAGATCACGGTGAAAGTTGCCGGTTGGATGCACTGCTTGACAGGCGGCGTTTTTTCTCCGAATAGCGCCGAGAGAATACAAGGAGGTACAAGAAAATGAAAAAAATGGTAAGAATGTTGTCACTCCTCCTGGCTCTGGCCATGGTCCTTTCCATGGCTGCCTGCGGAAGCAGCAGCTCCGCTCCCGCAGCCACCACTGGCGGAAGCACAGGAGACAGCACCGCGGAAGTTGCCAATGATAACGGTTACGTTGTCGTCGGCCAGACCTCTGAGGTTGCCAACCTGAACCCCATGCAGTATCCCCGGACCCCGGACAGCAACGTGCAGAACCTGATCTTCAGCTTCCTGGTCAAGCCCGATGCTTCTTTGAACTACGAGCCCGATCTGGCTGAGAGCTGGGACATCTCCGATGATGGCACCGTCTACACCTTCCACCTGCGCAAGGATGTGAAGTGGCACGACGGCGAGCCCTTCACCGCCGATGATGTGGTCTTCACCCTGACCAGCCTGGCGAACCCCGACTACGTAGGCGGCAACGAAGGCCGGGTCATGGACATTGTAGGCGCTGCCGAGGTCCAGGCTGGCACCGCCACCGAGATTTCCGGCCTGAAGAAGGTAGACGACTACACCGTGGAGGTCACCCTGAAGGCCCCCAACGCCGCCTTCATGGCCAATATGTACACCGCCATCCTGCCGGAGCACATCCTGAGCTCTGAGAGCCCCGCCGACTGGGCCAACGATTCCTTCAACCGGGCCCCCATCGGCACCGGCAAGTATAAGTTCGTGGAATGGAAGGCCGGTCAGTATATCCGGCTGGAGCGCAATGAGGATTACTTCGGCGAGAAGCCCTCTATTCAGGAAGTGACCGTCCTCTTCGGCGATGAGACCACCCTGACTGCCGCCCTGCTGAACGGCGAGATCGACGTGATGTACAACGTGCCCACTGCCGAGGTCCAGAACGTAGAGGCCGCCCCCAACGTGAACATCTTCACCTATGCGCAGATGACCGTTAACTACATCGGCTTCAACCTGCTCAACGATGTGGTTTCCGACATCCGTGTCCGTCAGGCCCTGGCCCACGGCATCGACAAGCAGAAGATCGTGGACACCGTCTTCGGTGACGGCATGGCCTACCCCTGCGAGGACATCTTCCCCACCATTCACTGGTCTCACACCGACAATGTGACCGTCTATGAGTACAACCCCGACCTGTCCAAGTCTCTGCTGGAGGAAGCCGGTTATACCATGGGCTCCGACGGCTACTTCCAGAAGGACGGCAAGCGGCTCCATGTGGTCTATGATATGTCCACCTCCTCTACCAGCGAAGCCGTTGCTACCATGCTGCAGCAGCAGTGGAAGGATATCGGCGTAGAGATGGAAGTCATCACTCAGGACTTCTCCACTCTGGCCTTCACCAAGCTGCTGCCCGACAGCGGCAACGCTGAAACCACCGGCGACTCCTACATGATGTACACCCTGGGCTTCGGCGTAGAAGTGGACCCCAACGAGTACAATGCCTACCTCTCCACCAGCACCGGTGCCGGTTCCTGGAACTTCGGCCACTACAGCAATCCCAAGATCGATGAGCTGTTCAACCAGTCTCTGCTGGCCACCGATCCTGCGGAGCGGGCAGACATCTACCACCAGATCGCCAAGGTCGAGTCCGATGATCTGTACTGGATCCCCATGTACGGCACCACCGGCGTGGCCGGCGTTAGCAGCCGGGTTCAGGGCTTCACCTGCGACTTCCGGGGCATCACCTTCCAAATCGAAAAGTGGAACGTAACTGACTGATCAAATGCACAGGGAGCCCGGCCCGGCGTTGGGCTCCCTGTGCTTTTTCAAAGGCCTTCCCTGAGAGCAGGACACGGCGCCTGTTCCCAGGGAAAGACTTTGACGAAAGAGGTGGCTTCTATGGAAGATCCTGTAGAGCTTCTAAAGGAACTGATACGTATCGATACAACGAACCCGCCGGGAGCGGAGGCAGCCCTGCTGGACTGCCTGGAGAGGAAGCTGGCAAAGGCCCAGCTTCCCTTTGCCCGGCAGGAAACCGCCCCAGGCCGGGGCAACCTGGTTTCCCGACTGAAGGCAGACGGAGAAATCATCCTGCCGCCTCTGGTGCTTCTGAGCCACACAGACGTGGTTGCGGCGGATCCCAGCCAATGGCTCCACCCGCCCTTTGATGCCTGGGAGGACGAAAAGGGCTTCATCTATGGCCGGGGAGCCGTGGACACCAAGCAGCTCACCGCCATGGAGCTGTGCGCCTATGAGGCTCTGGCAAAAACATCGGGCCGCTGCCGGGACGTATACTTCCTGGCGACCTGTGACGAAGAGAGCGGCAGCACCTACGGGCTTCAGGCCTTTTTGAAGGGCAGCGTCACCCTGGAGGGAGAGACTCTCCGTGGAGAGGACATTCTGCGCTCCAGCGATGTCATCAGCGAAGGCGGCGGCTTTCCCATTCTGGCGGGAGAAAAGCTCTTCTATCTCTGTGAATCCGGTCAGAAGGGCTGCGGCACGGTGCGCTTCACCGTAAAGGCCCGGAAGGCCAAGGGTCCCTTCTTCGGCAGCGGCGACGGTATGGCCCGGGCCATGGCTCTGGCAGAGGACATCGGCTCCACCGTATTGGAGGAGCGTACATTGGAAACCGTCAAGGCCTTTGAGGAAAAGCTGGCGGGAGCGGCCCTTTCCCCCATGATGGAAAAGATCCTTCTCGCCATGAAGCCACCAAAAAGGTGCTCGCTTCTCTGATCTCTATCCTCATCGGCCTGCTGGTAGGCGCGGTGGTGGTCACCATTGTGGGTCTGACCAAGAAGGCCATCGGCCTGTCCGGCATGTGGGACGGCATCCGGATCGTCTTTGTGGGCATTTTCTGCAAGGGCCGTGACGCTGCCGGTGCCCTGGAGTGGGGCTTCAACGGCCGGACCCTGGGCAATATGCTCTTCCGGGCCACGCCCATTATTATGACCGGTCTGTCTGTAGCCGTGGCCTACAAGACCGGACTCTTCAACATCGGTGCGCCGGGGCAGTATCTGATGGGCACCATGGCATCCCTGATGATCGCTCTGGGCATTCCCAGCAGCGCCATGCCCACGGGGCTCATCTGGGTCCTGGCTTTTGTAGGCGGCATTCTGGCAGGTGCTCTGTGGGGCGCGGTCCCCGGGGCGCTGAAAGCCTTCCTGAATATCAATGAGGTCCTGGCCTGCATCATGACCAACTGGCTGGCGGCAAATATTGTCACCTGGGCCTTCGATATGTCCAACTTCAAAAACGTTACCGAGGGCACCAAAACCGCCTATGTCTATAAGACCACCTTCAACGGTGTGGCAACCCCCAAGCTGGGCCTGGACAAGCTGTTCCCCAACTCCCAGGTCAACGCGGGCATCCTCATTGCCATTGTCTTCGCCGTAGCGATGTATGTCTTCATCAATAAGACCACCCTGGGCTATGAGCTGAAGGCCTGCGGCTCCAACCGGCACGCCGCCCGGTACGCCGGTATCAACGACAGGCGGAACATCGTTTTGTCTATGGCCATTGCTGGGGGACTGGCCGGTGCGGGCGCCGCCCTCTACTGGCTCTCCGGCAATACGGAGTTCTATTGGTCCACCTATCAGAGCCTCCCCGGGGAGGGCTTCAACGGCATTCCCGTGGCCCTGCTGGCCATCAATAATCCCATCGGGGTTGTCTTCACCGGCATTTTCATGGCCATGCTGAAAATCGTAGGCCAGAACCTGACGGGGTACACCGCCTATAACGAGTATATCACCGATGTGATCATCGGCGTCATTGTCTACCTCAGCGCCTTCTCTCTGGTCATCCGTATGTGGCTGGAAGGAAAGAAGAAAAAGGAAAATCCTGCCAATGACGCAAATGCTGAGAAAGGAGGGGCCAAGAAATGACATTCATCATTCAGCAGACTCTGCTTTATGCGGTTCCTCTGATGATCGTGGCCCTGGCCGGTGTGTTCGCCGAGCGCAGCGGCATCATCAACCTGGCGCTGGAAGGCATCATGATTTTTGGCGCGTTCATCGGTGTCCTCTTCGTCCGCTCCATGCAGGACCTGGATGTGTTCGTGAACGCTGCCCGGCAGGGGTCCTGGCTGACGCTGCAAGGCCTGGAAATTATGGCTATGCTGGTGTCCGCCGCCCTGGGTGCTCTCTTCAGCCTGCTGCTGAGCTTCGCCTCCATCAATCTGAAGGCGGACCAGACCATCGGCGGCACCGCCCTGAACCTGATGGCCCCCGCCATGGTGCTGTTCCTCATCCGGATCATCGACGGCCAGAATATCCTGGATATGAAGTCCGGCGATTCCGCCACCTGGTTTATGCTGAAAAAGTCCACCTTCGGCATTCCCAAGAGCCAGAATATCGGCTTTTTGGGAGAGACCTTCCTGAATAAGGTGTATCTTGCTACCTACATCTGCATCCTGCTCTTCATTATTATGTCCATCCTGCTGTATAAGACCCGCTTCGGTCTGCGGCTTCGGGCCTGCGGCGAGAATCCTCAGGCGGCAGACAGCCTGGGCATCAATGTCTACAAGATGCGCTATGCCGGCACCACCATTTCCGGTGCTCTGGCGGGCATGGGCGGCTTTGTCTACGCCCTGACCACCACCAACTGCACCAGCAACGGCGATGTGGCGGGCTTTGGCTTCCTGGCTCTGGCCGTCATGATCTTCGGCAACTGGAAGCCGCTGAACATTGCCGGAGCCTCCCTGCTGTTTGGCCTCTTCAAGTGCATTGCCGCTGCCTATTCCAGCATCGACATCAACGGAGACGGCGTGTATATGCTGGCGGAGATCGGCATTTCCTCCCACCTGTACCGGATGCTCCCGTACCTGGTGACCCTGGTTGTGCTGGCCTTCACCTCCAAGAAATCCCGGGCCCCCAAGGCCGAGGGTATCCCTTACGATAAGGGAAGCAGATAAGATTCTTTGTGTTCCCCCAGCCGAAAGGCTGGGGGACTTTGTAATAGAAAAAATCCTTATGGCTGTAATAATTTTTCATTGCAAGTGTAAAAATATTACAGATACTGTTGACATAGATTGCCGGATTTGCTATCATGAGTACGGGAGGAGATCGTTATGCTTACAAAAGTATATCTGACAAATTTCTTATCGTTTCCAAATCGGACGGAATTTGACTTTACAGCTTCGAAATATTCGATTCTAAGCAGTACAAACCTGTATGATGACAGCTATCTCAAGGGGGCTCTTTTTATCGGACCCAACGCTGCGGGAAAGTCTAACGCGCTAAAAGGAATTTCGTTCCTGATTGGGCTGATAAAAGGAGAAAATGCCCAATTTGGCCGATATCGGTGTCATTTTACACGCAATCCGATTATGACACTGGAATACAGTTTTGCTTTCTCTGGGAAAAATGTCCTATATAAAATTGAATATAACGTAAAATACAGGATCCTTTCCGAAGAATTGAGAAAAGACGATGTTACCGTATTAAAGCGAGAGGGAACGAAGGGAGAACTGAGAATTGGCGATACGGTGTCAACGGATGACCAACTCGACGCGGACACACTGTTTTTGCGTACCGCATCCTTTAATACAGGCAGATTTCCACAGGATGCAACACTGCACAGCCTCATGGATTATTTGCTCAATTCGTATTGCATGGGTGGATACAATCAAGGCAGCCTTTTGGGCAGAATGATTACAAAGTATGCGGAAGAAAACGGTGTTCATGAAATCAATAAGTACCTTCAGGCGTTCAATTATGATTTCGAAGTTGAGTACGGTTCCGAAAGCTCTGGACTGGGAGCAACGGTCTCTGTTGGATCCAATGAACGAGTCGTGTTTTTTAAACGAAAGAGTTTCCCATTTCCAAGCATTTTTTACGAGGAGTCTCAGGGCAACCAAGTATTTGCGGACATGCTGCCCTGCCTGATCAATACGATTGAAAAGCCTGGCATGCTAATCTATGACGAATTTGGAAACAGCCTGCACAATAAGTTGACTGAGAAAATCATTAAGTTCTTCATGAAAGAGGCAAAAAATTCTCAGATTTTTGTTACGTCGCATCATACGAACCTGATTTCCAATTCTGTTTTCCGCCCGGACCAAATTGATTTGGTCACTTTTAAAGATTCAAAAGGCAGCACTGTGACAAGACTTTCTCAGTTCAAACCCAGAGAGGCGCAAAATATGGAGAAAATGTACCTTGGCGGTATGTTTGAGGGATTGCCATTGTATGAAGAAATATAGAATTGACAAGTCAAAAATGATTGGCAATGTGATTTTTGTGGTTGAGGGTGGCAGACCTGATACGGGTGGAACGGAACTGCGACTGCTAAAACGTATTTTTGCTGACATTTTGGAATATGAGGTTCAGGAGCTACGCAGGGGACATGATGAATTTATTGCTCACGGTCATAACCCCCATTTTCATGTATTTGCCTTGAATCTTCCTAAAAACCAGTTGACGCAATTGACAGATGACGCAACGAATGCGGTATATAGGCGAGTAAGTGAAGAATTTCACCTCAAACCAGAGGATTGCCCGATTTTCTTCTTGTATGACAGAGATTATCTGAGCTATAAGGCGAATGAACTGCGGGGGCCGTATGTCCGGAGATATACCGACCCGTATGGGGACGACCATGGAAATCAGGGGCAGCTGCTGCTGAGCTATCCAGCGGTAGAGAGCTATGTACTGTCTTGTTTTCAAACAAATGTCTATGAGCAATCGTTCTTCCTTGGGAAAGATTTGAAACCGGAACTGGCAAAAGCATCTCTTTCAGAAGAGGACATTTCAAACGAAGATCATCTGATTCATGCGGCAACCGAGATGGATGCGGGGTTGGAAGCGTTTGGACTGGGCCAATATGATTTGGATGGATTAGCACCGACGCTGCTGGGAGTATACGACTGCCAGCAGGAAAAATTCGGGAAAGATGGCTCGTTTTCGTTGCTGTCATTGATATCCATGGCATTGTTGGAACTGGGAATTCTTGTGGAAGAGGATGATTTTGACGTGTAAAGAGAAAACAGCCCCCTTGACAACCCCGCCTCCATATGTTATCCTAAACCCACCATGAAGAGTGATGCGAGGGACAGACCCGTTGACCATCCGGCAACCTGCCTAGCTGTAAGGTGCCAAAGTCTGAAGCGATGGCGGATATTGTATTTTTTGCGCCCATCGCTTGCGATGGGCGTTTTTCGTTGACTCTGTGGAAATATATTCAGGAGGAACGAACGATGTACAGTATTGTGTTTACAGCGGGGGACGAAAGCCAGGTTCTGGCGGAGTTTGCGACCAAGGAGGAGGCTCGGGCCTACGGGGACCGGGTTTATCGGGACTATGTGGACCGGGGGATGCTGACCATGCAGCAAACTCTCCGCAAGGATGCCAACGGGGGGCTCTTCCGCCTCTTCGATGGCTGGGGCCGAGGAGGGAGAAGATAAATAAATCCGGGCTTAACTATTTGGCCACCCGCACTCCATTCCGTATTATATAGGTGTAAGGACCTTACACAAACAAAGGAGTGATCCCATGGAGGATACGGAAATCGTCAATCTGTTCTTTGCCCGGTCCGAGGGGGCCATCGCGGAAACTCAGCGGAAATACGATGGGTACCTCAGGACCATTGCCTCCCGGCTGCTGCCGAAAGATGAGGACGCGGAGGAAATTCTCAACGATGTGTACCTGGCGGCCTGGAATACCATTCCGCCGAAGAAGCCGGAAATTCTCAAGTTTTATCTTTCCCGGGTAGTCCGAAATCTGTGCTTCAAGCGGCTGGAATATCTGACCGCCGGGAAGCGGGACTGCGGCGGCGAGGCCCTGCTCTCCGAACTGGAGGACTGCGTCCCGGATAACCGGCTGGGGCCGGAGCAGGCCCTGGAGGCCAAAATTCTGGGGGCCTGCCTCAACCGCTTCCTGGCGGGACTCGGTGAAAAGGATGCCGCGCTCTTCGTCTCCCGGTACTATTAC
>OIYY01000397.1_pt1 | contig 31178 bp, 25 predicted proteins | sample 1588341 | NCBI WGS metagenome assembly OIYY01 (sample SAMN03283287) | human gut metagenome | biome: human-associated habitat; material: feces | host: Homo sapiens | place: Peru | collected 2012 | reverse complement strand
CTTGCTTCCCTCTGATGAGGGAAGTGGCGGCTTCGCCGTCGATAGGAGAGAAACCGATGTGAAGATAAACTATAATTTACAACAAAACGAGCGAAGCTGAAACTGCTTCGCCCGTTTTGCTTTGAAGAAATAAAGGAGATATAAAGAAATCAGTTAGAATTTGATTCAGAAATAATTTTTTGAGCAATATGCTCCGGCACTCTATCATACCTTGCAAATTCGGTAGTAAATGTGCCCCTACCCTGAGTAATTTGGCGCATAGAGGTTGAGAATGTGCTCATTTCAGCCTCCGGCACTTCCGCAATAATTTCCTGGTTAGCGTCACCTGTCGGGTTCATACCGAGAACACGACCACGCCTACGGTTAATATCGCCGATAATATCGCCCATAGCGTCATCATTAACAACAGCACGAAGCGTAACGATAGGTTCAAGAAGAACAGGAGAAGCGTTTGCTATTCCCTCTTTAAACGCAAGGGAAGCCGCCATTTTAAAGCTCATTTCGCTGGAGTCAACCGGGTGGTAAGAGCCGTCATAAAGCGTAGCCTTAACACCAACCATAGGATAGCCTGCAAGTATGCCCTTTTCCATACATTCGCCCAGTCCTTTTTCAACCGCAGGGAAGAAATTTTTAGGAACAGAGCCACCGACAATTCTTTCAGCAAACAAAAGTTTTTCAGTGTCGTACGGTTCAAATTCAATAAATACATCGCCAAATTGACCGTGACCGCCGCTCTGCTTTTTGTGCCTGCCCTGAGCGGAAACTTTTTTGGTTATAGTTTCACGGTAAGCTACCTTTGGTGCGTCAAGCTTAGCCTCAACGCCGAATTTATCTTTAAGCCTTGAAACGGCAACATCAATCTGCTGTTCACCAAGACCGGAGAAAATTTGCTGATGCGTTTCAATATTATTGGTATATGCAAGTGACGGGTCCTCTTCGCAAAGCCTTGCGATAGAAGAAGCAATTTTTTCCTCCTCACCTTTTTTAACAGCAGAAACCGCAACCTTATATGTGGCAGTAGGAACGCTGACGCCGTCAAGCTTAACAACATTATTTGCCGAGCAAAGCGTATCACCGGTGGAAAAGCCCGAAAGCTTGGTAACCGCACCGATATCACCCGCAGTAAGCTCGCTTACATCATTTTGCTTAGCGCCGAAAAGCTTAATAATCTTGCCCATTCTTTCTTCCTTGCCTGTGTTTGCATTAAAAGCAGGGGTAGACTGATTAAACTTGCCGCTGACAACCTTAAAGTACGAAAGTTTGCCGATAAACGGGTCGGCAACGGTTTTAAAACAAACGGCAGCAAGCGGTCCGTTTTCATCAGGTGTAAGCTCAACAGGTTCGCCGTCTTTGTCAATAGCATATTCGCTCTTAGGAGCAGGGCAAACATCTGCAATAAAATCAAGAAGCATATCGCAGGCAATACCCGTAATACCCGAAAGTGCAAAAACAGGAATAATAGAACCGTCGGCAACACCGAGCTTCAGACCTTTAATCTTTTCATCGGCAGTAAGTTCTTCGCCTTCAAAATATTTTTCCATAAGTTCTTCATCACTTGAAGCAACAGCCTCGGCAAAAACAGCCTTAATAGCTTCAAATCGAGCTTCGTCATCGTGAGTAAGTGATGATTCTTTGCGCTTCACTGAGTCATACTCATAAGCCTTATCTTCAATCATATTGTAGTAAGCGGCAACCTTGCCGTCCTTAATAATAGGAACAACAACAGGGCAAACCTGAGTGCCGAACTTTGCTACAATTCCGTTAAAACTCTTATAAAAATCGGCTCTTTCATCTTCCATTTTAGTTGTTACAAAAATACGGGAAAGACCGTGAGAACCTGCACTTTTAAACGCTTTTTCAGCGCCGACCGCAAGACCCGAACGAGCAGAAACAACGATAACAGCCGTATCTGCAGCTCTCATACCCTCTTGGCTTCCCATTGCGAAATCAAAAAGACCCGGAGTGTCAATCAAATTGATATTCTTACCCTTATATTCAAATGAAGCAACCGCACTGTTAACGCTGATTTTTCTTTTCTTTTCTTCAGCATCAAAATCAAGTACAGTATTTCCGTCAAGAGTTTTGCCCATTCTTTCAGTGGTGCCGGCAACATTAAGCAATGCCTCGCAAAGAGTGGTTTTACCCTTTGAAGCGTGACCCGCAAAAACTATATTTCTTATATTTTCTGATTTTATGCCCATAAAAGTTACCTCTTATTTTTACTATTTGTGCATATTGTATAATAATTTTCAACATTAGTCAATAGGTTAAGGCTATTTTTAACATATTATATATAATATTTTTATATTTTTAGTGCAATATGCCGAGATATTTATATTCATAAAGCAAATTGAATATAACCGAATATAAAAAGAAAGAAGCACTCCGAATCAACGAAGTGCCTCTCTCTTTTAAGGGGTAAAATTTATGTGAAAACGTAATTGGTATATATAAAAAGGTTGAGAAAAATTAATTCCTACAACCTTGTTGACTGATTTAAAACTTCAACAGGTGTTGAATCGTTATTAAACTTTGTCCTTTTAGTATGCCTTGGCACCGAGTTTTTAACCATCGCACCTCTAAGCATAAAGAATGCAACATCTTTGCTGATTTTTTCATAATCGACATTGAATATCTTAGCTGAAACATTCTTGTTAAAGAAGTTGATGAGCGGTCCCATACAAAAAGCCGTTATTATCGTGCCTATGCCGATATTTTTAACTTTGGACAAATCGCCTTTAAATATCGCAACAAGTCCGCCGCTGACTATAAGACCTACAAGCACAACCGTTATGTCGGTAGCAACTCTCATCCATTTATATTCAAACTTCGTCGACCTCGCAAGCATAAAACTTAATGCATCATAAGGACCGACTCCGACATTTGCCGTAAAGAATAATGAACAAGCAAAGCAAAGAGTGATTATACCGACAACGAGAAGGGGTACTCGTAAAGCGTAAGTATAATGCTCACTGACGGTCTTTTCAAACAGGCTTTGGAAGAATTCGCAGGTGTAACCGCAACCAACCATATTAAACACTGTTCCGACCCCGACAAGACCTCTGTGCGCCACAATAATGACAAAAACCAAAATAACAAGATTTATTATCATTTGATATGTACCGAAGCCCATGCCGATTGTGCTTGCTACATTCATATTCATTGAAGTGAAAGGGTCAACACCGAAACCCGACAAGGAAAACATTGAAATTCCAAAACCCATAACAATGATACTGATAAGGGAGAGAACCACTCGTTTCACCATATGGTGCTGGGTAAACATATCTTTTATGTATCCGTATGCCTCGTCTTGAAATCTTTTCATCTGCCTTTTAGCACCTCGTGCGTTCCTTTGTTTTTCATCTCATTGCCTACATTATAGCTTCACAATTTCAAAAATCAATACCTTTTTTGTACTTTCTATCTATGTAACACTTTACACAAATATTACTTGCATTTTTTGTGTAAAGTGCACAAACATTTATTCCATCTGTTTGCCCAAAAACGCTGCCGCAACCTGAACAAGTTTAATGTCCGTTTCGCTGGGCAATGTGTGATTTTCGTCCTCAATCATACAAACGGCACCCGACACATCTCCGCCGTATATAATAGGATAAACCACATTCGCTTTTCTGTCATAACCCTCAATCGCATTTATGGCAGGAATTTTGTTGTTTGCAATGTGAATTGCTCGGTGCTCCATAATTTCTTCAAGATTTTTTGTAACCCGTCTTTCAAGAATTTCACGCTTGCTTATACCCGAAGCCGCAACAACATGGTCATTGTCCATAATCGCAATCGGCAAACCGCCGTTTTTGTGCAGCACTTCGGCATATTGGCTCGCAAAATTTGAAAGCTCCCCTATCGGCGAATATTTTTTGAAAATAACCTCCCCCTCGGCATCGGTGAAAATTTCTAATGGGTCACCCTCTTTAATTCTGAACGAGCGGCGAATTTCTTTTGGAATAACAATTCTGCCCAGGTCGTCAATTCTTCTTACTATTCCTGTTGCTTTCATATTATATCTCTCCAATTTTATCGTGTTTTTTCTGTAATATTTTGCACAATAAATCAGATTTAATACCCAAGCCGAATTGTTATTTTTTGTAAAATCGCAACTTTCAAATTTATTATTACTTTATAAAAAACCTCCCGGTGTGATTACAAAGTCTCACATTATACCGAGAGGTTTTTAGCTGTTATTTTAATGTTTTTTCATAAGGCAAACCGTTTGAAACAGTCCTTTTTTATTACAATATTTCTTGTTATATCAAATCAAGATTAACAAGTGCGCTTTGGTTGATTGAAAAAAGAAGGTTGACTATTTCATTTTCATTTACTGCGTAGTCGGAGCGTATCCACTGAATGATAATTCCCGTACTGCCGTTGAGTATATATGAAAAAATATATTGTTCAAGCTCTTTGGGGAGTTCGATTTTTAAGTTATTGACAAACTGAATAATTGATTGCTGCATAAAACGAGAACGGAAATCAGGGTCGGCGCAATCAATTAAAAGAGTGCGAAACTGCTTATCGTTTTGCTTGATATATTGCAAAAACGACAGAATATATTTATGAGCTCCCGCATCATTTTCTTCGCCGATTTTTTTCAAATGTTCTTCTGTTGCGTCAAGAAGTTCCGTTTCAATTTCATAAAGCAAATCTTTTGGTTCATTATAATGAGCATAAAAGGTTGAACGGTTAAGTTCGGCTCTGTCACAAAGTTCTCTTACGGAGATTTTTGCCACTGAGCCTTTTTCTTTAAGCAAGTCCATCAACGCATTTTTGAACAGCAATTTGGAAAGTCGAGTTCTCTGATTATTTTTAGTATTCATATTATTCCACCACTTCTTTGTGTTTCTGTCGGTTTTATGACCATTATTATGTAAACTGATGATTGTTAAACCAACATAGTGTTGCTATAATTAAAGTGTAAACGAACAAGACGAAAAAGTCAAGAGGTGATGTTTATAAACAAGAACTTTCAATTCGATTTTTCGGCAAAGGAAAATTTGATTTATATTCAATAGAATTTATTTAAAGGGGAAAAATTATGACAAACAAATTAAGTTCACCGCTTTTAAACAGCAGAGTTAAAAGTGACGATGTAATGAAAAGTGAAAAATGGCTCGGTTATTTGCTCGGTCCGTCCGGTGCACTTCTTTTAAATGCCGTGCTTGCAACATATCTTAATGTTTATTACACAGATGTGCTCAAGCTTACAACAATTTGGGGCGGTGCGTTTTTAACCGTATTCCCTATTATTTCAAAAATCATTGACGCAATTACAAATGTAATAATGGGATATATTATCGACCACACAAAAACAGCACAGGGCAAGGCAAGGCCGTGGCTTTTGCTTTCTGCTCCGCTTCTTTTAATCAGCGGTATTTTGCTTTTTGTTGTGCCGCAGGGCAACGAAACCGTGCAGGTAATTTGGGTAATGCTTTCGTATAATCTTTTCTATTCGTTTGCATACACAATTTACAATATGAGCCATAATCTTATGGTGCCGCTTTCAACAAGAAACACCGAACAAAGAGGCTCACTTTCCGTATTTAATCAAATTTCAACAATTATGATGAGCGGTATCATCGTGGCGCTCATCTTCCCTATGCTCATTACGCCTCAGCTTGGCGTTGACAAGTCAAAATGGATAGTTACTATGAGCATTTTGTCCTGCCTTGCTTTGCCGCTTACTCTTATGGAATATTATTTCACAAAAGAGCGTGTAACAATGGAGGACATCAACAAAAAAGAGGAGGAAAAAATACCGTATAAAAACCTGCTCAAAGCGATTTTCACAGACAAATATATGGTGCTGATTTTGCTTTATTTCTTGATTTACACAGTCGGCACACAGTTTAAAAACCTCGGTCTTGTTTATTTTTGCAACTATGTTTTAGGTACATATAATGACGGCAAAACACAAACAATGCTTTCCGTTATCGGCGGTATTCCGATGGGTATCGGTATATTTGCCGTTTGGCCGCTTGCAAAGAAATTCGGCAAGCGTAATTTAACCTTGGCAGGCTTTGTGCTTTATTCACTCGGCAGTGCAATTTGTTGGATATGCCCTACAAATATGGTAGTAGTTCTCATCGGTCAGTTCATTAAAAACATCGGCGGACTTCCGTGTTCATATGTATTTATGGCTCTTTTTGCAGATGTACTTGACCATTTGGAATGGAAAAACAACTTTAGATGCGACGGCATTGCAATGTCGATTTACAACATTATTGCCGTTACAAGCGTCGGAATTGTTACAGGTCTTTTCAATATGCTTCTTTCAAAAAGCGGATATGTTGCTCCGTCGCTTATTAATGGCGAAACAGTAGCAGCAGTACAAAGTGTTGCAACAAAAAACGCAATCACATTCTCATTTGTCGGTCTTGAAACTATTACGGCAATTATTCTTATCATCATTCTTGCGTTCATCAATGTTGAAAAGCATATCGACAAAGAACAAGAAGAAATTAAGGCACGAAAAGAAAAGGAGGAGCAAAATGAAAGCAATTAATATAAAAACAGAATACCTTAAAAATCCTTTGGGTATTGACATAGAAAACCCTCGTGTTATGTGGAACTGCGATGGCGGTGTAACTCAAACTGCATATCAAATAGTAACAGATGAATGGGACAGCGGAAAGATTGAATCAAATTCTATGCGTGCAGTTATCCCGGTAAAATTTGAAAAAGGCAAAAGAGTTACTTTCAAAATCAAACTTTGGGACGAAAACGGCAACGAGGGCGAATTTGGCGAAGAAAACTTTTTTGAATACAGAATTAAAAATTGGTCTGCAAAGTGGATAACAGGCAACTATGAGGTGGACAAAAAAGGCTATGAAAAGCAGGCGAAAATTGATAAATCATTTTTCCTTTCGGGAATAAATTATCTTGCTACTTCAAACAAGCCGGAACCCGAGCGTTTCCCTGTTGACTGCTTTAAAAAGGAATTCGGTGCAAAAAAAGATGTCAAATCTGCAAGACTTTACGCAACTGCCTGCGGCATTTATTCGGCTTATATAAACGGCAAAAAAGTATCTATGCCTCTTGCTCCGGGTGTTACAGATTACAGAAAGCGAGTACAATATCAAACCTATGATGTAACTAATCTTATTAAAGAAACTAATGTTATAAATATTGACCTTGCAGACGGTTGGTATCGAGGCTCTGTCGGTGCTTGGGGACTTAAAAATCAATACGGCTGCGAAACAAAAATTCTCGCTCAGCTTGAAATCAAGTATACAGACGGCACGACGGACACGGTTGCAACGGACAGTTCGTGGTTTTGGTCAAATGACGGCGCAATCTCTTTTGCCGACAATAAAGACGGCGAAATTGTTGATGCAAACAAAGTTGCGACCTATTACACAAGGGCAAAACTCACATCTCATAATGTTGTGCCGAGTGCTTCAAACAATGTTCAGATTGCAGAAAAAGAAACCTTTAAGGGCGAAATGACAACCGCACCGAGCGGAAAAAAATTGATTAATTTCAAGCAGAATATGGCAGGATATGTGTCATTTAAAATCAATGCCGAAAAAGGACAAAAAATCACACTTCGTTTTGGCGAAATGCTTGACGAAAGCGGAGAATTGACGCTTAAAAATATTCAATGCTCAAATAAAAAGATTACAACTCCACTTCAAAAAATCGAATATATTTGCAAGGACGGCATAAATGAATACAAGCCGAACTTCGCAATTTTCGGTTTTACTTATATGGAAATTGACACCGAAATTGATGTGTCTGCCGATGATTTTACAGCTATTGCAGTTTATTCGGATATGGAGGAAACCGGCTTTTTTGACTCCTCCAACGAATTGCTCAACAAATTTGTAAATGCAACAAAGTGGTCCACAAAATCAAACAGCGTAGATTTGCCTACCGACTGCCCTACAAGAGAGCGACACGGTTGGACAGGCGACGCACAGATTTTCTTCAACACGGCGGCTTATCTTTTTGATTATGCTACCTTCAGCGAAAAATATATTCGTGATGTATACGATTGGCAGCAAAAGGATGGAAAGTTACCTCAAATCGTTCCGTACGGCGGCGTTGATTTCTTTATGTCGTGGATGAACGGCTCGGTCGGTTGGTCGGATGTGGGTGTGCTTATCCCTTATCGTTTTTGGAAGATTTACAATGACGACTGCTTAATTCAAAAATACTACAACGGTATGGTGAAATACGCAAAGTTTATGATTTCCCGTTGCGGAAAGTGGACACCGCTCAAGCACAACATTCAGCTTTCAGGCAAGAACAAAAAGTTTTTTGTCAACTTCGGTCAGTCCTACGGTGAATGGGCAGAACCAAAAGATGTTTTCCCTAACGATTGGAAAAATACCGTGTTACCGAATCCTGAGGAGTCAACTGCATACACTTCGTACATTATGTCGTTGATGTGCGAGATTGCAAAATATATGAACGACAGCAAAAATTTACCGCTTTTTGAGGAGTATTCAAAGGGTTGTGCGCAGGCATACAGAGAGTTGATTACCAAAAACGGTTATTCAATCGACACCGACCGTCAGGCAAAACTTGTGCGTCCGTTATATATGCACCTGCTTGATGAAAAATCAACAAAATTTGCCAAAAAGCGACTTATCAAGGCACTTGAAAGTTACGGTTGGAGGCTCGGAACAGGCTTCTTGTCAACTCCGTTTATACTTGATGTGCTTGCAGATATGAACATTGAATATGCCTACAAACTCCTTGAAAACGAAGAAATGCCGGGTTGGCTCTTTATGGCAAAAATGGGCGCAACAACAATTTGGGAATCTTGGGAAGGCACCGAAGCTCAGGGCGGAATTGCTTCCCTCAATCACTATTCAAAGGGTGCTGTTTGCGAATGGCTGTTCAGAACAATGTGCGGCATAAATGTCAGCGGTGAAAATCATTTTGTTATTAAACCTATGCCCGGCGGTCATTTCACCTTTGCAAATGCAAAATATAAAAGTATATTCGGCGAAGTTGAGTCAAGCTGGAAAAAGGAAAATGATAAATATATTTATCAAATTACAATTCCTGCAAACTGCACGGCTCAAGTGATTTTACCAAGCGGCGAAACACAAACCGTTACAGCAGGCAAGTATATATTTTAGGAGGACAAAATTATGAAAATTTGTATGATTGGAGGCACGGGACTGCTTGGCAGTCAAGGTGCTGCAGAACTGATTTCAAGAGGTCACCAGGTAAGAGCCATTGCTTTGCCTCCGCTCCCGCAAGGTGCGGTTTTGCCACCGGAAATGGAAATTTCTTACGGCAACTATCTTGAAATGAACGATGACGAAGTAAAGAAAATGTTTGACGGTTGCGAGGGTTTTGTTTTTGCGGCAGGCGTTGATGAAAGAGTTGAGGGTCCTGCGCCGATTTATGACCTTTACAAAAAATACAACATTGACCCTGTTAAGCGTTTGCTCAAAATTGCTAAGGAATGCGGTGTTAAGCATCGTGTTGTACTTGGTTCATATTTTTCTTATTTTGCAAAAGCAAGGCCGCAAATGCACCTTACAGAATATCACCCATACATCCGTTCTCGTATTGACCAAGAAAAAGTTGCTATGAGTTTTGCAGATGACAACTTTGATGTGGCAGTGCTTGAACTCCCATACATTTTCGGAACACAGCCGGGCAGAAAACCTGTTTGGGTGTTCCTTGTGGAGAGTATTCGCAAAATGCCGGGTGTTACCATGTGGCCAAAGGGCGGTTCAACAATGGTAACCGTCAAGCAAGTCGGTCAGGCAATCGCAGGTGCGATTGAACGCAACAAGGGTGGAAATTGCTATCCTATCGGTTACTACAACCTTACTTGGAAAGAAATGCTTACCATTTGCCATAAGCATCTCGGTTGTCCAAATAAAAAGATAATCACTATTCCCGATTGGATGTACGGTATGGCAGGTAAAAGCCTTGTAAAGCAGCAAAAAAAGCAAGGCATTCAAGGCGGACTTGATATGATTAAGTTCACAGAGCTTCAATGCTCAAATCAGTTTATTGATAAAGAGCTTGGCTGTGTTCCTCTTGGCGTTGAGGGTGACGATATAGACTCTGCAATCGGTGACAGCGTAAAGCTTTGCGTGGATATTTTGGACGGCAAGGCAAAAAACATTGTGGCAATGAAAGGCGAATGATATGAAAAAGAAAACAGTATTTTTAACAGGCGCTTGCGGCGGAATGGGCTTTCAGGGGCTTACAAGAATGTTAAAAGACGGCGACAGCTTCAATACACTTGTGCTTGTTCGTGACAGCGAAAAAAACAGAAATATGTTAAAGCCTTATATGGCACTCGGCAATTTAGAGGTTGTTTGGGGCGACCTTAACGATTACGACACAGTTTACAAATGCGTTGAAAAATCAGACCTTATTTTGCATGTTGCGGCTTTTGTTTCTCCGCAAGCAGACTACAACCCTAAAAAGGCAATGCAAGTCAACTACGGTTCAACAAAAAATCTTATTACTGCAATCAAAGAGCAGAAGCGAGAAAACAAAGTGAAATTTGTATATATCGGAACTGTTGCAGAAACAGGCGACCGTATGCCGCCTATCCATTGGGGCAGAGTCGGTGACCCGATTAAACCGAGTATGTTTGACTACTATGCAGTTTCCAAGGTTGCAGCCGAAAGATATGTTATCGAAAGCGGACTTAAATATTGGGTATCCCTTCGTCAAACAGGCATTATAGGCCCTGCTATGAGCAAGATTCGTGACGCAATTATGTTTCACAACTGCTATGACAATGTGCTTGAATATGTGTCTGACAGAGATTCTGGTGTGCTTCTTCGTAATCTTTCTTATCAAGACGCAACAGACACAATGGACAATGCCTTTTGGGGTCACATCTATAATATCGGCGGAGGCGAAAAGTGCCGTGTTTCAACAGCCGAAATGTTTGAAAGGCTTTACGGCGATATAGGTATTAAAGACTTATCTCTAATTCTCAAGCCAAAAATGCAGGCAACTCGCAACTTCCACGGTCACTACTATTTAGACAGCGACAAGTTGGAACACTTCGTTCACTTTCAGCGTGACAGTATGGAATATTACTATGATTGCTACATTAAAGATTTGGGTGCTACCGCTCCTGTTGCAAAGGTTATGTGCAAAGTTCCGGGAGGAGAAAAGCTGATGGCAACCGTTATGGGCAATATGTTCAACAAGCTTGCAGACGGCGAGCACGGAACAAAGCATTTTATTGATGATAATATGGAGGACAGAATCGAGGCATATTGGGGCAGTCGCAAGGCTTGGGAGGCTCTGCCTGAAAGCTACAAAGATTTTAACCACTTCTTCGATTGGGATAAAAAGGTTATTCTCGACCACGGCTATGACGAAAACAAGCCTGAAAGCGAGCTTACTCTTGATGATATGAAAAAAGCAGCAGAGTTTCGTGGCGGTGAATGTCTTTCAACAAAAATGAAAAAAGGCAACTGGACAACTCAACTTGAATTTAAGTGTGCATTCGGTCACACCTTTAAGGCAAGCCCACGACTCGTTTTAGAGGGCGGACATTGGTGCGATGAATGCGAGCGTAAAAGTTGGAACTACGGTCAGCGTGCAAAGGTTGACCCGTTCTTTGCACAGGTTTGGGAACCGCTTCACGAGGCGGACGAAGTTAGAGAATATCCAAAAGAAGTATCGGAGCTTGATGTAAAATGACATATTATTTAGCCATAGACATCGGAGCGTCAAGCGGACGGCATATTCTGTCGCATATCGAAAATGAAAAACTTGTGCTTGAAGAAATTTACCGTTTTGACAATAATCTTACGCAAAACAAAGACGGACTTGTTTGGGATATTGAAAGCTTGTTTAGTGAAGTTTTAAACGGCATTAAAAAGTGCAAGGAAATCGGCAAAATTCCAAAGAGCATTGCAATAGACACTTGGGGTGTTGACTATGTTTTGCTTGATGAAAACAAGAAAGAAATCAAGCCTTGCTATTGCTACCGTGACAGCAGAACAAACGCTGTTGTTGACGAGGTTGAAAGCCTTGTACCCCCTGCCCGCTTGTACGCAAAAACAGGTATTCAAAAGCAGAATTTTAACACGATTTATCAGCTTTATGCAGACAAGAAAAGCGGCAGACTTCAAAATGCAAAATACTTTTTGATGATGCCCGAATACCTATCATTCAAATTGACAGGCGTTTGCAAAAACGAATACACAAATGCCACCACTACAGGCTTGGTTAATGCTAAAGACAAAGCTTGTGACAGTGATATTATTTCAGCTTTAGGTTTACCAAGCGAACTTTTCGCCACTCTTAATACTCCTTGCAGCGTTGTGGGTGATTTTAGCGAGAATATTCAAAAAGCAGTCGGCTTTAATTCAACTGTGCTTTTTGCACCGAGCCACGATACTGCAAGTGCCGTGTGTGCCTGCCCAATGGCTGACAATGATTTGTACATATCATCAGGCACTTGGTCGCTTATCGGAACGGAAATCACCGAGCCGATTTTGAATGACAATGCAAGAAAACTCAATTTCACCAACGAAGGCGGAATTGATTACCGTTTTCGTTTTCTTAAAAACTATATGGGTATGTGGCTTTTCCAAAATATCAGGCGAAATCTCAACAAGTCAATGACTTATGACGAGATGATGGAACTTGCAAAAAGCTCAAACAGCTATAAATATTTTGATGTGAACGACAGCACACTTGTTGCTCCGAAAAATATGATTGAGGCAATCGGTAAATTGATTTGCAGTGATGATTTAAGTTTTATCCTAAATTCTGCCTATCATTCTCTTGCAAAGTCATATAGCGAAGCCGTGACGGAAATAGAAACCGTAACAGGCAAACGATTTGATGCAATTCATATTGTAGGCGGCGGCTGTCAGGATAAATACCTGAACGCTCTCACCCGTGATTACACCAAAAAAAGTGTTACGGCAGGACCGATTGAAGCAACTGCAACGGGCAATATCGTATCGCAAATAATATTTGATAAAAAAATATCCCTTGCCACTGCAAGAGATTTGATTAAAAATTCATTTGACATAAAGGAGATTTGACAATGTCATATCTTGAAGCAAAAGAAAAATATGCCAAAATCGGAGTTGACACCGACAAGGCGATTGAAAAGTTAAAAACCGTGCCTGTTTCACTTCATTGCTGGCAAGGTGATGATGTGGTAGGCTTTGACCAAAAGGGCGCACTTTCGGGCGGTATTCAGACCACCGGTAATTACATAGGCAGAGCAAGAACACCCGATGAACTTATGGCAGATATTGACAAGGTCATAAGCCTTGTGCCGGGCAAAATGAAACTTAATTTGCACGCTTGCTATGCAATTTTTGACGAGGGTGAATTTGCCGACAGAAACGAGCTTGAACCAAAGCATTTTGCAAAGTGGGTTGACTTTGCAAAGAAAAGAAATATGGGTATTGACTTTAACCCGACTTTCTTTTCTCATCCTATGGTAAAGGACAATTTAACCCTTTCCTCACCTGATGAAACAGTCAGAGCATTTTGGGTTGAGCACGGCAAAAGGTGCCTTAAAATCGCAGAATACTTTGCAAATGAAACCGGCGAGCCTTGCGTTATGAACATTTGGATACCAGACGGCTACAAGGATATTCCTGCCGACAGGCTTTCTCCGAGAGAAAGATTTAAGAAATCGCTTGATGAAATTCTTTCAATATCGTATGATAAGAGCAAGGTTTTTGTAACCCTTGAATCAAAGGTGTTCGGTATCGGACTTGAAAGTTATACGGTAGGCTCGTCCGAATTCTGTATGAACTATGTTGCGAATAAGGGCATTACTCCACTTATGGATAACGGACATTATCACCCGACCGAGCTTGTCAGCGACAAAATTTCGTCTATGCTTTTATTCAACGAAAAATTAGCTTTACACATCACCCGTGGTGTTCGTTGGGACAGCGACCATGTTGTTATTTTCGATGACGAAACAAAAGAGATTGCAAAGGAAATCGTAAGAGCAAACGCACTTGACAGAGTGTTTATTGCAACAGACTATTTTGACGCAAGCATAAACCGAATTTCCGCTTGGGTTACAGGTGTAAGAAGCGTTGAAAAAGCTTTGCTCTATGCACTTTTAGAGCCGAATAAGAAGATGAAAGAACTGCAAAACAATGCAGATTTTACCTCCCTTATGGTTATGCACGAAGAACTCAAAACCATGCCGTTCGGCGATGTTTGGGAGGAATATTTGAAAGAAACAAACACCCCTGCCGATTATCTTGCAGAGGCTAAAAAATACGAAAAAGAAGTATTGGAGAACAGACAATGAAAGACATTTTAACTTCCCCTTTTATCCGCGAAATGTGTGACACAACGGCGAATATGTACCGCCTTGGTTGGGACGAGAGAAACGGCGGAAACATCAGCTATCTTCTTTATGAAAACGAAGTAGCCGAATATCTCGACCTTAACAATGTAATCAGAACAATTCCGACGGGATTTGACGCACCCGAGCTTATCGGCAAAATTTTTATCGTTACGGGCACAGGCAAGTATTTCAAAAATGTGGAGAAAGACCCTGAAAACAATCTCGGCATTATCCGCATTGCAAAGGACGGCACAACAGCAGAACTTCTTTGGGGTTACAGCGACGGCGGCAAGTTCACATCGGAGCTTCCTGCCCACCTTATGAGCCATATGGCACGCCTCAAGGTTGACCCCGAAAACAGAGTTGTTATGCACTCTCACCCGACAAACACGCTTGCTATGAACTATGTTCACGAGCTTGACGAGAAAAAAATAACGCACACGCTTTGGGAAATGTGCACCGAGTGCATTGTTGTGTTCCCTGACGGTGTCGGCGTTCTTCCGTGGATGCTTTGCGGAACGAATGAAATCGGCGAAGCAACGGCAGAAAAGATGAAAGAATTCAGGCTTGTCATCTGGGGTATGCACGGCATTTACGGTGCAGGCAAAACCATGGACGAAACCTTTGGTCTTATCGAAACCGTTGAAAAGGCGGCACAGATTTATATGCTTACCTGCAATATGCCGAGAGTGAACACAATCAAAGACACCGAAATGCAACAACTCGCCGAATATTTCGGAGTGAATTACAGAAAAGACTTTTTGAATTTATAAAACAAAACGGTGCAGTCATTCGACTGCACCGCTTTTTGATTTCACAAACAGTTTAAAAATTATTTATTCTTATTCTGTGTATTTTCGATGCCCTGACGGATACGACGAACATCGGCAAGAGCCTTATAAAGTGAATCGTCGATAGCAAGAAGGGTATCGTCCGCATAGTTGTTAACGGCAGTAAGCATTTCTCTTGACTTGTTTTGAGCGGTAGTTACCATCTCGTTAGCCTGATTTGTTGCATTGCCGAGGATATCCGAAGCCTGATTTTGAGCATCGGCAATGTAAGAATCACCCTGTTCCTTAGCCTTAGCAATAATGTCTGCTGCTTCAGCCTGAGCAGTTTGAGTGATTTGGTCACGGGCAACAAGTTCCCTTGCTTCCTCCTGAGCTTTGGCGATAATATCGGCTGCCTCTTTCTTAGCTTCTTCAAGAATGTTGTTTCTTGAATCAACGATAGCCTTAGCCTGCTTTGTTTCCTGCGGTGTGTTAAGACGAATATCTTCAATAATAGTCTTAATCTTGTCAACATCTACTGCGTACTTTTTGCTGAGCGGAATTGAAGAAGCACTGTCAAGCACATCCTCTAAATCTTCAAGTAAAATATCTGTATTAGTCATTTTTGCCGTCTCCTTTACATCTTTTATAAATATCATTTAATATTTCATTCGGCACAAACGATGATATGTCACCACCGAGAGTGCACACCTCTTTAACCATACTTGAGGACAAAAACATATTTTCGCCCTTGGCAGGTAAAAACAGAGTTTCAATCTTTGGATAAAGGCTCTTATTAATAAGCGCAAGCTGAAATTCATAGTCGAAATCAGACACTGCACGAAGCCCTTTAATAATTGCGCTTGCATTATGCATTTTTGCATAGTCAACCAAAAGACCGGAATATGTATCAATCTCAACATTTTCAAGATTAACACAGCGCTTAATAAATTTTGTTCTTTCTTCAAGAGTGAACATCGGCTTTTTTGAACTGTTGTTGAGTACCAAAACTATAACCTTGTCAAAAAGCTGAGACGCCCTTTCTATAACATCCTTATGACCTAATGTTATCGGGTCAAAACTGCCCGGACAAATCGCAATTTTCATATTATAGCTCCCTTCGATAAAGGGTAATCTTGGTTTTGCCGTAATTTCTTACTCTGTCGGCATAAAAACCGCCTATTTTGTCAGGTAACGATTCATCCCTTGAAGTTTCGCAAACAACGATACCGTCATCGCTCATCATAGGAAGAAGCGAAGGCAAACACTTTTCAATAATGCCCTGCTTGTACGGCGGGTCAAGAAAAGCGATATCAAAACTGTCCCTCCTTGAAAGGAAAGAATAAGCGTCGCTCAAAACTATTCTTGCGCCTGCTTCAAGCTTGCAATGCTTAACATTGTCCTCAACAACTTTGTAAGCCTGCCTGTTGTTTTCAACAAAAGTGCACTTTTTTGCGCCCCTTGAAAGAGCCTCAATACCAAGTTGACCCGAGCCTGCAAACAAGTCAAGCACATTTTTACCTTCAATTTCAAATTGAATCATAGAAAAAATAGCTTCTTTAACAGATTCCGTTGTAGGTCTTGTGACATCCTCACCGGGCAAGGTTTCAAGCCTCCTGCCACGGGCAATGCCGGTAATTACTCTCATCATAATATCGTTTCCTTAAAAACATCTATATCTAATAGGTTAGCTAATATTATACAAACTACAAAAATAATAGTCAAGTCAATTAAAATTATTTTTACAAATTATGATAAAAATTATAAATTTCTTCGGCATTTTTTAACGAAATACCGTCTGCCTGTGCCAATTCTTCGACACTTGCCGATTTTATTGCGGTTATCGTTTTAAAATGCTTCATCAAAGCCTTAGCTTTCGTATCTCCGATACCGTTGATTTTTGTAAGTGATGTTGAAAGAGTGCTCTTTTTGTGCTTATTGTGGTGGTAAGAAATTGCAAAGCGGTGAACTTCCTCCTGAATATTTGAAACAAGAGTAAACACCTGACGATGCGAGTTAATTTCAATTTCACCGCTTGTGACTGCTATGGCACGGGTTCTGTGCTTATTATCCTTAACCATACCGAAAACCGGCACATTAAGCCCCATTGAAGCGATAACCGGCAGTACCGCCCTAACCTGCGGTTCACCGCCGTCAAGCAAAATTAAATCGGGCAAAATCTTAAATGTGCTGCCATCTTCGTCATTATAATAATGATTAAAACGCCTTGTCAAAACTTCCTGCATAGAACCGACATCGTTTTGACCGTCAAAGCCTTTGATTGCAAATCGCTTGTATGCACTTTTCATCGGTCTGCCATTGTGGAAAACCACCATACCGGCAACATTGTCTGCGCCGAAGGTATGTGAAATATCGTATGACTCAATATATTCGGGCATTTTGTCAAGACCGAGAAGATTTTTAAGTTCCTCAAGCGTTGCAATCTCCCTGCCAAGCCTGCCCTGCTGCTGTGCCAAATGCTCGTTTGCATTTTGAATACACATATTGACAATAGAAAGGTGTTCACCCTTTTGCGGGTGGATAAATTCAACCTTTTTGCCCTTTTTATCTTCAAGAAATTTTGCTAAAAGTTCTTCATCTTCAATCTCGCCGTCAACAGCAATTCTTGAAGCAACACGATTTCTCATAGAATAATAGCGTTCAATAAGTTCAAACCTTGCGCTCGCCAAATCTTCAACCGAATCAATAAGCCAAAACTCAGAATCGGTAAGTTTGCCGTGTTCAAACCTGATAACTTCAAAGCAAGCTTTCTTCTTTCCGTTAACCAGAGCAAAAACATCTTCCTCGGGCACATTGATTGAAACAACATTTTGCTTTTCTTCAAGATTTTTAATTGCTCTTATCCTGTCCCTGAGTTTTGCCGCTTCTTCAAACTGAAGATTTTCGCTGCACTTAATCATCTGTTCTTCCATTTGCTTAACGGCCTTAACGCTTCCGCCTTTAAGAAAAGCTATTGCTTCATTAATATTGCTTTTATATTCATCAAGCGTTACTCTGCCTGCGCACGGAGCACAGCAAATGCCCATAAAGCCGTTCAAACAAGGTCTGGAGGACTTATAATCTTTCGGAAATTTCTTGTTACACCTCGGAAGTTTAAATATCCTGAGCGTTTCGTCAACCGCTTGCTTAACCGAGAAATTGGAAATATACGGTCCTACATACTGCGCACCGTCATCCGTCATTTGCTTACATTCGCTGATTTTCGGATACTGCTCTTTCGTAATCTTGATATAGTTATATCCTTTGTCATCTTTAAGTAAAATATTATATTTTGGCTGATGTTGTTTAATAAGTGAGCATTCAAGCACGAGTGCTTCAAACTCGCTGTCGCAAAGAATGTAATCAAAATCGTTAACATTTTCAACCATTCTTATTACTTTGAGCGAATGATTAGTGTGGCTGCCGAAATACTGCGAAACACGGTTTTTAAGCTTCTTTGCCTTTCCGATATATATAATCTTCTTGTCCTTATTTTTCATTATATATACGCCCGGATGAAGCGGAAGCGCCATTGCTTTTTTTCTAAGTTCTTTTTCAGTCACATAATCACCTGCCTTATTAATAAGTATAACATAAAATACACCAAAAATAAAGCAAGTAAATTATTGTTTATCTTAACATCGGTTTCTCTCCTATCGACGGCGAAGCCGCCACTTCCCTCGTCAGAGGGAAGCAAGAAAACTCGGCTCCATCTGATGAGGGAGCTGTCAACTTTGTTGACTGAGGGAGAGAAAAACTATAATGTGGCGAAGCCGTCAACCGATTGCAAACTATAATTTACCACACAATAAAAAGCAGTCGGCAAATTTACACCGACTGCTTTTTGCGTTAATATTCAATTTCGCCTTTATAAACAAGGTTGCAATCGCCTGTAAGGGTTATTCCGGTATCGGAATAATTGACTATAAGGTCGCCGCCTTTAACTTTAACGGTGATATCCTCGTCTTTATTGCAATACCCGTTTTCAACCGCCGCAATTACTGCCGCACAAGCACCGGTGCCGCAAGCTTGCGTTTCGCCGTTGCCACGCTCCCACACACGCATTTTAAGTGTTTTCGAGTTAACTATCCTTACAAATTCGGTATTAACCCTTTCAGGGAAAATCGGTGCAGTTTCAAACTGAGGACCTGTCTTTTCAATGTCAATCTTGTCAACATTGTCAACAAAAACAACGCAATGTGGGTTGCCGACCGAACAGCAGGTGATGTTATATTCCTTACCGTCAACGGTGTACGGCTCATTTATTACATTTTCACCGTCCCAAGTTACAGGAATTTCAGCCGCATTAAGCTTTGCCTTGCCCATAGAAACGGTAGCTGAAGAAACTTTTCCGTCACGGGTAAAGAGATGAAGTACTTTTACGCCTGAAGCAGTTTCAATAGTAATCTTTTCTTTTTTTACAATGTCGTTGTCATAAAGGAATTTGCCGACGCACCTTATTGAGTTGCCTGCCATCTTGCCATCGCTTCCGTCGAGGTTGAAAACACGCATTTTAGCGTCCGCAATGTTGCTGTTTTCAATAAGAACTATACCGTCACCGCCGATACCTTTGTGTCTGTCGCAAAATTCGATAGCAAAACTTTCAGGGCAGGTAATAATTTGGCACTGATTATTGAAGAAAATGTAGTCATCGCCCGTGCCTTGCATTTTTGAAAACTTGAGTATGCCTTTTTCCTTGCGCATAAAGTTGATGTCAACAAGTTCCGTGTTCGTTTGCTTATAGCGAGAAGCGATAATGTCGGCTACGGCATTTGCAGTGTCAAGCGAAGTGATTGTTGCAATGCCAAGCTGATTTGCTCTGTTGTGAAGCTTAATATAGTCGGCAATGGAAGCCTTATCGCTCTTGCCTGTGTAAACAATATAATCAAGCTGACCCGATTCAACAAGGTTCATAATCGAATCATCTTCTCTAAGCTTATTAACAACATTAACCTTAATGCCGAGGCTTTCGATAGCCTTAGCTGTTTCAGGTGTTGCCCAAATTTTAGCGCCCAAATCGTCAAGTTTTTTGGCAAGACCGACTATTTCAAATCTGTCCTGCTTGGTGACTGTAATGAGTACGCCGTGTTCGTCCTTTGAATGGAAATCTGTTTTAAAGCCTGCCGAAACAAGACCTTTGAAAAGTGCTTCGACAAGATTTTTGCCGACGCCCAAAACTTCACCCGTAGACTTCATTTCAGGACCTAACTTCGAGTTAACATCGTTAAGCTTTTCAAAGCTGAAAACAGGAACTTTAACCGCAACATAAGGCGGAGCTTTGTAAAGTCCCGTGCCGTAGCCGAGGCTTGCAAGGTTTTGACCGACCATAATTTTTGTTGCAAGTTCAACCATAGGAACGCCGGTAACTTTGCTTATATAAGGAATGGTTCTTGACGCTCTCGGGTTAACTTCAATAACATAAAGTTCGTTGTTATAAATGAGATATTGAATGTTGATAAGACCGTCGGTGCCGAGTTCAAGCGCAAGCTTTGTTGACACATCGCAAATCTTTTCAAGCATTTTATCATTAAGGTTATAAGGTGGGTAAACTGCGATTGAGTCACCCGAGTGAACGCCCGCACGCTCAATATGCTCCATAATACCGGGAATGAGCACATCTTTACCGTCGGAAATACAGTCAACTTCAAGCTCCGTGCCCATCATATATTTGTCAACAAGTACCGGGTTTTCAATACCTTGAGCAAGGATAATTGCCATATACTGCTTAACATCGTCATCTGTGTAGGCAATAGTCATATTTTGACCGCCGATAACATATGACGGACGAAGAAGAACCGGATATTCAAGTCTGTCAGCCGCCGCCAAAGCCTCATCAAGCGTCATAACGCTTTCGCCCTTTGGACGGAAAATGCCAAACTTTTCAAGAAGTTCGTCAAATCTTTCCCTATCCTCGGCAATGTCGATAGATTCTGCGCTTGTACCCAAAATCTTAATGCCATGCTTATCAAGAAATTTTGTAAGCTTAATAGCAGTTTGACCGCCGAATGCAACAACAACGCCGATAGGGTTTTCAGCCTTGATAACATTCATAACATCTTCATCGGTAAGCGGTTCAAAATAAAGCCTGTCGCCGGTGTCAAAGTCTGTCGATACGGTTTCAGGGTTGTTATTGATGATAATAACTTCGTAGCCGAGTTCTTTTAAAGTCCAAACGCAGTGAACACTCGAGTAGTCAAATTCAATACCCTGTCCGATACGAATAGGACCGGAACCGAGAACGATAATCTTTTCTTTATCGCTCTTGTCAAGCTCTCTCGCCTCGCAGTGCTCGTCATAAGTCGAATAGAAATACGGCGTTTCAGCCTTGAATTCCGCACCGCAGGTGTCAACCATTTTGTAAACGCAGTCACGGTGATATGTAAGGCTTCCTCCGCTGATTTTTTCAAGTGCCTTGTCAGGATAGCCAAGCTTTTTACCTTTAATGTACTGCTCTTTTGAAAGCGGTTTGCCTTCAATTTCACGCTCAAAATCGGCAAGATTTTTAAGCTTAGCCAAAAACCACTCGTCAATCATAGTGATTTTATGAATTTCTTCAATACTTATGCCCTCTTTAAGTGCTTTAAACACTGTAAAGAGCCTGATGTCATCTTGGTCGTGAAGCTTTTCTTTAATGTCAACACCGTCAAGCGCTTTGTTGTTAAGCGTGTTAAGACCGATTTCAGCACCTCTTACGGCTTTCATAATTGCCTGTTCAAAACTCGGCGCAATGCTCATAACTTCACCCGTAGCTTTCATCTGAGTTCCGAGCTTACGGGAAGCATTAACAAACTTATCAAACGGCCATTTAGGAAGCTTAACCACAACATAGTCAAGGGTAGGCTCAAAACAGGCGCAGGTTTTGCCTGTAATGTCATTTTTAATTTCGTCAAGAGTGTAGCCGAGCGCAATTTTAGTCGTAACTTTTGCAATCGGATAACCCGTAGCTTTTGAAGCAAGTGCCGATGAACGGGAAACTCTCGGGTTAACTTCAATAACGGAATACTCAAAGCTTTCAGGATTGAGCGCAAACTGGCAGTTGCAACCGCCCTCAATTCCGAGTTCGGTAATAATGTCGAGTGAAGCACTGCGAAGCATTTGAAGTTCCTTATCGGCAAGTGTAACGGCAGGAGCAATAACTATACTGTCGCCTGTGTGAACGCCGACCGGGTCAAAGTTTTCCATTGAGCAAACTGCAATAACATTGCCCACACTGTCCCTCATAACTTCAAACTCAATCTCTTTCCAACCTGCAATATATCTTTCAACAAGTACCTGAGTAATAGGTGAAAGCATTAAGCCGTTTTTAGCAATAACTTCAAGTTCTTTTTCGTTGTATGCAACACCGCCGCCTGCACCGCCGAGGGTGAATGCAGGACGAATAATAACCGGATATCCTATATCCTGCGCAATTTCCTTGGCGTGCTCAACGGTGTATGCAATGTCGCTCGGCACAACGGGTTGATTAATTTTAACCATTGTGTCACGAAACATCTGCCTGTCCTCCGCCTTGTCAATCGCTTCGGCGTCGGTACCGAGGAGTTTAACTCCCATTTTGTCAAGATAACCGTCTTTTGCAAGCTGCATACCTATTGTAAGACCTGTCTGTCCGCCGAGTCCGCAAAGGATAGAATCGGGTCTTTCTTTTTCAATAATTCTTTTAACCGTTTCTTCGGTAAGGGGTTCAAGATAAATGTGGTCTGCAAGCGCCTTGTCGGTCATAATTGTTGCAGGGTTTGAATTAACGAGCACAACTTCGATTCCCTCGTCTTTGAGCACACGGCAAGCCTGAGCACCCGCATAGTCAAATTCTGCAGCCTGACCTATAACAATAGGACCCGAGCCGATAACAAGTACCTTTTTAATATCTTTATTAAGAGGCATTAGTTGTTACCTCCCATCATTTCAATAAATTTGTCAAAAATAAATCTCGTATCGTGAGGACCGGAGCAAGCTTCAGGATGGAATTGAACCGAAAAAGCCTTTTTGCCCGGATAATCAACACCCTCGCAAGTACCGTCATTTGCATTAATGTAGCTTACTTTAGCACCCGTTTTTTCGATTTCTTCATTAACTACTGCGTAACCGTGGTTTTGAGAAGAAATGTAAGTTCTCTTACTTTCAAGGTTTTTAACCGGCTGGTTTACACCTCTGTGACCGTATTTTAGCTTAGTCGTTTCACCGCCTTGGCTGAGCGCCAAAAGCTGATGACCGAGGCAAATTGCAAAAATAGGAACTTTGCCCACAAGTTTTTTAAGTTCGGCTATTGCTTCAACATTTTCCTTAGGGTCACCGGGACCGTTAGAAAGCATAATTCCGTCAGGGTTTAATGATAAAATGTCGCAAGCTTTGGTATCATATGGCACAACCGCAACATTGCAGCCCCTTTTGTTAAGCTCTCTTACAATATTTTTCTTGGTTCCGTAATCAATAAGAACCACATTGTATTTGTGCTCGTTTGATGCACTCATATAAGGCTTTTTACAAGAAACGCTTTTAACGGCATCTTTAATTTCGTAAGCCTTAATTCTGTCGAAATCGACCGTGGCAGGGTTTGCGGTTATGATAGCGTTCATAACACCGGCTTCTCTTATAGTCTTTGTAATTTCTCTTGTATCAACGCCGTACACACCGATAATGTTGTTGTCTTTAAGGTATTTGTCAAGCGTTTTTTCGCACCTGAAGTTTGATGGCTCATCGCACTTTTCCCTAACAACATAAGCCGAAACATACGATTTCTCGCTTTCCTTGTCTTCATCAATAAAACCGTAGTTGCCGATAAGCGGAAAAGTCTGCATTACTATTTGACCGTAGTAACTCGGGTCGGTTAATGTTTCAATATATCCGCCCATACCTGTTGTAAAAACAAGTTCGCCGATAACTTCGCCTTTAGCGCCGAAACTTTTTCCCTCAAATACATCACCGTTTTCAAGGCATATGTAAATTTTGTTATCTTCCATATTTTTAGTCCTGATTGTTTTTATTAGTTATCGTTGTAGAAATGAAAATTTGCGGGCGGATAATATCCGCCCCTACGAATATCTTGTTTATTCAGACTGCCGTAGGGGAAATACCATCCTCCCGTTTACTTATTTAATTATTTATTACCAAGCAATTTAACAAGCACTGCCTTTTGAGCGTGAAGTCTGTTTTCCGCTTCGTCAAAAATTTCGTTTGCGTGTTCTTCAAATACCTTTGCGGTAATTTCTTCTTCTCTGTGAGCAGGAAGGCAATGAAGCACCATAGCGTCATCCTTTGCAACTGCCATAACTTCGTCGTTGATTTGGAAATTTTTAAATACTTTTTCTCTTTCAGCCTTTTCTTCTTCCTGACCCATTGATGCCCAAACATCCGTGTAAATGATGTCGGCATCTTTAGCACAGGCAAGAATATCGCTTGAACACATAAAGTCGCCGTTTTCCTGCGCCCACTTCATAATTTCAGAGTCAGGCTTATATGTATCAGGGCAAGCGATTGCACAGCTCATACCCATTTTGATTGCACCCACGATAAGGCTGTTTGCCATATTGTTGCCGTCGCCGATAAAGCAGAATTTAAGACCGTCAAAACTCTTTTTGTATTCTCTTATTGTCATAAGGTCTGCAAGCACCTGACAAGGGTGGCAATAGTCTGTTAAACCGTTGATGATAGGAATAGAACCGTACTTTGCAAGGTCCTCAACTTCTTTTTGCTCAAAGGTTCTTATCATAATACCGTCAAGGTAACGGGAAAGAACTCTTGCAGTGTCTTCAACCGATTCGCCTCTGCCAATCTGCAAATCTCTGTTAGAAAGGAAGAGAGCCTGACCGCCAAGCTGATACATACCTGTTTCAAAGCTGACTCTTGTTCTTGTTGAACTTTTTTGAAAAATCATACCGAGAGTTTTGCCTTTAAGATGGTGATGCTCAATACCGTGCTTTGTTTCGTATTTTAATTGGTCTGCAAGGTTCAAAATGTCTAAAATATCACCGTGGTCCAAGTCCTGAAGTTTTAACAAATGTTTCATTTTTCAATTACCTCTTTCAATATTTTAAGTCCTCTGTCAAGCTCGCAATAGCTGATATTAAGAGCCGGAAGAAGTCTGATTTTTGTTTTTGCGGTTAAAACGAGAAGTCCGTTTTCAAGGCACTCGTTTGCAATTTGCTTTGCATCCTTTTCTGTTTCAACGCCGAGCATAAGACCCATACCCGAAACAGATTTAACGCCGTTTATACCCATCAAATATTTTTTGATGTATTCGCTTTTTTCTCTTACAGATTTTAAAAATTCATCGTCAATTCGTGAAACGATAGAAATTGCACCTGCTGCGCAAACCGGATTTCCGCCGAAAGTTGAACCGTGAGTACCCGGAGTAACGCAGTCCTTAACTTTTTCGCCAAAGAGTACCGCACCCATAGGCAAACCGCCTGCAAGTCCCTTGGCTGTTGAAACTATATCAGGCATAATATCAAAGTTTTCGTAAGCAAAATACCTGCCTGTTCTGCCGTTACCTGTCTGCACTTCGTCAACTACCATAAGAATGTCTTTTTCTTTTGCAAGCTTTTCAATCGCTTTAACAAAGTCATAGTCAAGATTGTTGACTCCGCCCTCGCCTTGCACACACTCAAACATAACTGCGCAAACATCATCCGTTGCCATTTCGTTAAGCTTTTCAATATCATTTGCAGGGCAATATTTAAATCCCGGAGTGAACGGAGCGAAAACAGTATGAAAACTGTCCTGACCCGTTGCAGCAAGAGTAGTTATCGTTCTGCCGTGGAATGAATTAACAAGGGTTATAATCGTGCTTCTGCCCTCGCCGTATTTGTCAAAAGAATATTTCCTTACAAATTTAATTGCACCCTCGTTAGCTTCTGCGCCGCTGTTAGCAAAGAAAACTTTTTTCATTCCCGTTTTGTCGCAAAGCATTTTTGCAAGCTTAGCGCAAGGCTCGGTATAGTAAAGATTACTTACATGCTGAAGCTTGTCAAGCTGCATTTCAACAGCCATTTTCCACTCGTTATCACAAATACCGAATGCGGTAACGCCTATACCCGAGCCGAAATCTATGTATTGCTTTCCGTTTTCGTCGCTTATAGTTGAGCCCTTGCCCTTTGCAAGCGCAGTGTTAAACCTGCCGTAAGCGTGAGCGACATATTCGTTGTCTAATTCTTTAGTGTCCATCTTGTACCTCTTATCTGCTTCGAAACATTGTTCCCATACCTTCATCCGTTAAAAGTTCCATAAGAATGGAGTGAGGAACTCTGCCGTCAATAATGAATGCTTTTTTTACACCCTCTCTGAGCGCTTGCGTCATAGAGTCGATTTTAGGAATCATACCGCCGCTGATAATTCCCTCTGATATGAGCGCCGGAGTGTCTGAAATGTATACTCTGTGAATAAGAGTTGAATCATCGTCCTTATCTCTTAAAAGACCTACAATATCGGTCATGGAAACGAGCGCCTCAGCTTTGAGCGCACCTGCAACAGCGGCAGCCGCAGTGTCGGCATTGATGTTGTAGCAGTTACCCTTTTCGTCATAGCCGATAGTTGAAATAACCGGGATAAAGTTGTGATTAAGCACTTCTTCAATAACTTCCGTGTTAACCTCCTGAATGTCGCCAACATAGCCGTGAGTATCGTCAAGTGCCTTGCACCTAATCATATTGCCGTCCATACCCGAAAGACCGATTGCGTGACCGCCCATATTGCCTATTTGGCAAACAAGGTCTTTGTTAACCTTGCCTGCAAGCACCATTTGAACCACATCGACCGTATCTTTGTCCGTAACTCTGAGCCCATTTTCAAACTTGCTTTCAATGTGCATTTGGTTGAGGGTTTTGTTTATGGCAGGGCCGCCGCCGTGAACAAGAACAACCTTTATTCCGACTGTGGTTAAAAGCACGAGGTCACGCATAACGGCTTCTTTAAGCTCATCGTTAATCATTGCGTTTCCGCCGTATTTAACTACAACTGTTTTCTTTCTGTATTTTTGGATGTGAGGCAGAGCATGTGCGATTATCTCCGCCTTTTGAGCATTGTTAATATTTTCCATACTTTATATCCTTTACCTTTTTGGCTTCTTTGTAAGAGAGATTGCGGGCGGATGATATCCGCCCCTACGAAATTTTTTCTATTTTGGATAATCTAAATATTATAGACTGCTGTAGGGGTCGGCGTCCTCGACGACCCGATTAAAATTGCTCGTATTTTGTTTGCCTAAATATCACAAACCACCGTAGGGGCGAACACTGTTCGCCCGTGTGATTTGACTTGGGAACACCTTTATTTCAATTACACTTATTAGGTACGATAGTCGCCGTTTATCTTAACATAATCGTAAGTCAGTTCTCATTAGCTACGAAACAGTCCCCCGGACTGTTTCTCCCAAATTCGTTGCTCCTTTCAGTCGCCGAATTTGGAGCCACTTGTTGTGATTTGACTTGGGAACACCGCTATTTCAATTACACCTATTAGGTTCTGTAATCTCCATTAATCTTAACATAATCGTAAGTCAAATCACAACCCCACGCAGTTGCGTTTTCGTTGCCTTGATTAAGATTAACATCAATATAAATTTCATCGCTTGAAAGGACTTTTGCTGCCTTTTCTTCGCTAAACTCAATGCCGGAACCGTTTTTACAAACTTCAATGACACCGTATTCGCTTCTTAAATCAACATCAACTTTGTTAATATCAAATTCTGCATCGGCATAACCTATAGCGCAAAGTACACGACCCCAGTTAGCGTCCTCACCGAACATTGCGGCTTTGAAAAGAGAAGAACAAACAACGCTCTTTGCAACGATAATTGCCGTGTCCTTATCAGGTGCGCCGTCAACCTTACATTCAAGAAGCTTGCTTGCACCCTCGCCGTCTTTTGCAAGCATTCTTGTAAGATTTGCCATAACTTCGTAAAGAGAGGCTTTAAATGTTTCAAACTCAGCGCCCTCGCTGCTGATTTCCTCATTGCCTGCAAGACCGTTAGCCATAAGGCTTACCATATCGTTAGTTGAAGTATCGCCGTCAACCGATAAGCAGTTGTATGTTACTTTTACAATTTCGCCAAGCGCTTTTTGAAGCATTTCGCTTGAAATTGCGCAATCGCTCGTAATGAAATTAAGAGTGGTAGCCATATTTGGGTGAATCATACCCGAGCCCTTAGCCATACCGCCGATAACGCATTTAACGCCGCCGATTTCAAATTCAACAGCATATTCCTTTTTGATTGTATCGGTAGTCATAATTGCAGTTGCGGCTTGCTCATTTTTGCCGTAGTCAAGCTCCTTTGCAAGTTTAGGAACAGCTTCAACAATAGGCTCAATAGGAAGAATTTGACCTATAACGCCTGTTGAAGCAACAATAACCTGCTCTTTTGGAATATTAAGTTCATTTGCAACAAGCTCACACATCTTGTTTGCTTTTTCAACACCGTCGACATTGCAGGTGTTGGCATTTTTTGAATTTGCAATAACTGCAACTGCTTTGTTGCCGCTCTTTTCCAAATTAGCTTTTGTAACAAGAATCGGTGCGCCTTTAACCTTGTTTTGAGTGTAAACCGCAGCAGCGTTGCAAACTTTATCACTCGTAAAAAGACAAATATCGTTTTTGTGCTTTATGGTCGGGTCGAAATTTTCAACACTCGGTTTTTTAATACCGCAATATGTACCCGAAGCTTTAAAACCTTTAGCGGCACAAATACCGCCGTCAATATATTTCATATTTTCACTCTCCTATATTAAGACCTGTTTTTTCATCAATACCCATTGCAATGTTAAGACACTGAATAGCCGCACCGCTGGCGCCTTTACCCAAATTATCAAAACGAGAGGTAATTATAATTCTTTCATCGTTGCCGTTGATTTCAATTTCCATATCATCACGGTTTGCAAAGTTGTTGGAACCAATCATATTTTCGCTGTAGCCGAGCGGACGAACTTTAACAATGTCACTGCCGTCGTAATGCTCTTTAAACATTTCATAAATGTCCTCTTTAGTATATTTCTTGCTCATCCTGCTTGTATAAATCGGAATGTTAACAAGCATACCCTGAGGATAATCACAAATAATAGGCGAAAAAAGCGGCTCTTTGCTAAGCTTTGATATAGCTTTCATCTCTTTAAGGTGCTTGTGCTGCTGAGTAAGTGCATAAACCCTCGGCGAGTCAAGCTCCTTATCTCTGTTTTCATCCTCATACTGAGCGATACCTTTTTTACCTGCTCCCGTATATCCGCTCATAGCAAAACAAACAATATCGTAATCGCTTGAAATGAAACCGCTGCAAACGAGAGGGTAAACGATTGAGTTAAAACCGCTTGCGTAGCAACCCGGAACTGCAATTTTGTTGCTTGTCGCAATCTTTTGCCTAAACTCGCTTGAAAGTTCCGCAAAACCGTATGCCCAATCAGGGTTAGTCCTGTGAGCGGTGGAAGTGTCAATAATCTTAACCTTGTCATTATTAACAAGCGACACTGCTTCAATCGAAGCGGCGTCAGGCAGGCAAAGGAAAGTAATATCGCTTTCGTTAATCATCTTTGCTCGCTCGCTTGCATCCTTTCTCTTTTCAGGGTCAATAAGCAAAAGCTCAATATCATCTCTGTTTTCAAATCTTTGATAAATTTTAAGACCTGTTGTACCGTCTTTTCCGTCTATAAATATACGCTTCATTTTTATACATATCTCCGCTTAATTATTTTCTGTTCTTAATTATTATACACGGTGATTTTCTGTTGTCAATAGTTATAGCAAAATTGTTATAAATATGCATATAATTGTATATTTATGCGTTTGTTTTATATGCACTTTATATAACATATACAGCATAGGCAAAGGGAGTAAAAATGTACCCGCTATTGCAAAATTTTGAACTTCGTATAATATTTTTTTCTTACGGGAAAGCTCCCGTGCCACCCAAAGTCCACCCAAATAAATTTGAAAGGAAAATTAAAATAAATAAGGATATTTTGATAGCGTTGGTTTCAATGCTCGGCACGGTAGTCGGCACATTCGGAGGTATTTTAACCTCGTCAAAGCTCACTTCATTTCGATTGGAACAGCTTGAAAGAAAAGTCGATAAGCACAACAATTTTGCAAGCCGTATGCCTGTTATTGAGGAACAAATTAAGGTTATAAATCATAGAATAGATGACTTGGAAAAGGAGGCACAAAACAATGAAAATCACTGAAAAAACAATTAAAAGAGCACTTAGAACTTTTGCCCAAACCGCAATCGGTTACATAGTAATAAATATAGTGGCAATCGATTTTTCGGCAGAAAAAGACATACTCAAAACCGCACTTATCGGTCTTGGCGTTTCTGCTGTTTCGGCAGGAGTTGCGGCAGTTATGAATCTTGAAGGAGGTATGAAAAAATGAATTTTGATGTTTTTGTAAAAAGGTATCTCGGCACGGCGATAGACTATGACGGAGTTGCGGGGGTTCAGTGCGTTGACCTTGCAAAACTTTATCTTTATAAAGTGTTTGGAATCAAAGCGGGAGCGTGGGGAAATGCGAAAGATTATTGGCTTTCTTTTTCTTCTCATCCCACTATGACGGCTAATTTTACAAAGATAAAAAACACACCCGATTTTATTCCCGAAAAAGGGGATATCGTAATTTGGAGCGGTGACATTTCAAGCAAAAACGATTACGGTCATATCGCAATAGCAACCGGCGAGGGCGACACAAATATTTTTTATTCTTATGACACAAATTGGAACAAAAAAGAAATGCAAAAAGTAAAGCACACCTATTTTGCGCTTTACGGTGTTCTTCGCCCTAAAAATAAAAACGACCTCTTTTCTGCTCCGTCGGTTTCGCTCGGCGACTATACACTCACAAATGTTCGTGGTATCTATAACGGTGCAGGCGCAAAAACGGGCAGAAAAAAGGTTTCGGCTTTAACCAAAAATGCAAAAAAATCGGCAACCTCAAAAAACGGCGATGACAATGCATATTTAAAGGCAAACACAGCCGTTTCAATTCTTGAAACGAGGCTTATTTCGAGCGGCAACCTCTGGGCACGCATCCCAAGCGGCTGGATGTGTATATGGGAAAATGATAAAAACAAACTATTTATAAAATAAATTATAATTTAGCATAACATAGGTTTCTCTCCTATCGACGGCGAAGCC
>OIYY01000393.1_pt1 | contig 31328 bp, 33 predicted proteins | sample 1588341 | NCBI WGS metagenome assembly OIYY01 (sample SAMN03283287) | human gut metagenome | biome: human-associated habitat; material: feces | host: Homo sapiens | place: Peru | collected 2012 | reverse complement strand
TAGATAGAGGATACGAAAATTTTGAAACTAAGATAAGATTGTTAGGAGGGAAGATTGAACGTAGAGATGAAGATTCCCAAGTAAACCTAACGGAGGGTACACATAATGAGTCCTACTTATAAGAGATGGTACGACCATGACCCATTATTATTAGAAGTAATTGAGCTTTTGAGAAATTATCAAACCGAATTGAGAGCTCAAGCAGAAATATTTTTGCAAAAAATTGAAGAAAAAGTTTCAAAAGAAACAATTGATAAATTTTACGCAATGGTTAAACCAGTAAATGCGAATAATCGTTGGTACGATAAGGATCCAGTAATTTCAAAAACAGTTGAAATTTTGAGAATTGTACCTCCAGAAGCTCAACGTATTTGTGCCCAAAACTTTATTAAAACCTTGAAAGATATGGGCATTGAATATGAAAGTCCAAATTTGAAATTGTAGTGTTAGAAGCAAATAGTGTAGTAGAAAAAAGAACTCTGGTTTATACAGAGTTCTTTTTTAGTAATAAATTATATAATTTATACATTATGATAATCTGAGAATAAGTAATTAAAATCTAACACTTTATCTTTAGCATCTTTATCTAGTGCTTTAAGATGTGTTTTTTTAATAGTAGCATTTGAATAGTATCGATAACTCCATAGCCACGTATTTATTCAAATTTTATTTTTTTATACAAAATAAATAATAAATCTTTCAGAACGACAAAACTTGAGAGAGTTAAAAAATCCTACAAATGTTTTATTATTATTTTGGATTAGTTTGATATAATAAAACTATGTTTGATTTATCATCACCAACTGTATATATTCCTACAATATTTGTTGCATTGGTTGCAATTTTTGCTTCCATCTTCTACAAAGATGCAAAAAAAATTGTCAAAAAAAATACTAAAGATTTACCTTATTATACGGAAATTTCTCTTTCTATGGGCTATATAGATAGAAATATTTTGGAAAATGGTAGATTTAAGTATAGAAATAATGTTAATCCTGAAATTAAGTATGACAACGACCAATATAATTCCCTTCGTCATGCTGGTGTTTTGTATTCTATGTATTTATATGAAACTTTGGGACTTGAAAAAAAATATCACGATGCAAGATTAAAGGCTTCTAAATATTTTGTAGAAAATTATATAAAAAAGATTGACGATACTCGTTATGCGGTCATTTCTAAACCAAAAGAAGAAGAATTAAATATAAATATCGCAAAATCTGGAGCTTCTGGAATTGCTTTGTGTGCTTTGGCTAATCTCTACAAAGAACAAGAAATTGAACTAGATGTTATTCAAGGATTGGGTGAATTTATTTTGTCTTTGCAAAATGAAGAGGGTAACATTTATGCTTACTATGATTTAGACAAAAAAGAGATAAATAAAGAAGCAGAAGCAATTTATTATCCTGCAGAAGCTGCCGCTGGGTTGATGTATTTATACGAAGTTGACCCTCAACAGAAATGGCTTGATGCAATAAAGAAAACTATTTTATACCTTGTGAAAACAAGAAAAAAAATGGATTTAGATATTCCTTTCGATCATTGGTCCGTTTTGACTATTGAAAAGTTATTCAAAGCAAATCTGGTTACTCCATCAGAAAAAAATACAATGCGTGCTTATGCTGAACAAATGGCTATTCCGATGTTGAGCAATCAAATTACTAATAAAAATAATAGCTATTTTGGTGCTTTCAAGGATAATGTAAGGCTTTGTAGTTTAGGAACAATTATGGAAGGCATGGCTTCTATTTATTTTTGTACCGATAGTGAGGATTTGAAAAAAATATTATTCAAATCAATGTCCATAGGAAATTATTTTTTGAGTAAAACACAAGTAAAAACAGGTATTTTTGCAGGAGGACTTCCAAATTCAGCAAACTGGGTTAAACCTGGGGTTACTCCAAACGCTAGTGTAATAAGAATAGACAACGTTCAACACGTTGCTTCTGGATGGTTGAAATTCCAAAAAATATTAGATATTACAGGTCTTTATTAAGTATTACTTGGTTTCTTCCACAATTTTTAGCTTTGTATAATGCTGTGTCAGCTTTTTCTAATAATTCTTCTTTAGTTGAAGTCTCTTCATTAAGCTGGCATGCTCCAATGCTTACAGTAATATTAACTTTTTGACCTTGATATTCAAGATCAAGAGTTTCTATTGTTTTTCTAAATCTTTCTAGAGGGATGATTGATTGTTCAATATCTGTTTCTGTTAGGATTACAACGAATTCTTCTCCGCCATATCTAAAAACTGTGTCAGTTTTTCTGAAGGTTTGAAGAGCAGAATTAGCAACTTGTTTGAGGATATAATCTCCGCATTGGTGTCCATAAGTATCATTTACTGATTTAAAATAATCAATATCAAAAATTACAACTGTAAGTTTATTGTTATATCTTTTTGCTCTCAAAAATTCTTTTTCATAAGTATTATCAAAACATCTTCTGTTTGATAATCCAGTAAGTTCATCTGTTTGTGACAAATATTTTGTTCTTGAATACATAAAATTAATTTGTTTGATGACTTCTAATTTATTTTCTTCTGGAACATCAAATGTTTGGATAATATGTTCAATATTTTGTTGAATTTCGTCTAATACACAATCTGGGATATCAAAAGATAACTCTTCTAAATTTTCAACCATAAAGCTCCTCTTACAGTTATTTTAACATAAAAATTATTCGGATAAAAACGATTTTTATATAAAATAAGTGTTGAATTTGTACATGTATTTTTTCGGTTATTTTTGTTAAAAACTTTAATAGTTTACAAATTTGTTACAAAGGGAGATGGTGTTTTTCGCTAGAAGGCTTTTATATGGTAGTATTTAAGTATTAAAAGGGTTATTTTATTATGTGGGATAAGTTAAAAGAACAATTTAATCTTTTGAAACTTGAGAAAAAGAAGTTATGTTTAATTACAAATTCAGACAAATTTGAATCAAAAGATTTATTTTTAGATGCGATAGCTTCAGCTCTTCAAGGTGGAGTTGATGTTGTAATGTTGCGAGAGAATGTTTATCCAGATAACGTCGTTGTAGAAATTGCTTCAAAAATAAGAATTCTATGTGATGAATATGGGGCAACTTTTATTGTAAATAATCGTTCTGATATAGCAATGATTGTGGAAGCCGATGGTGTTCATCTTGGACAAAATGACATTGCTCCATGTGATGCACGTAAAATTTTAGGCGAAAATTCAATAATAGGAAAATCAACTCATAACCCAGATGAAGTGATTGATGCTATAAATGAAGGTGTTGATTATATTACATTTGAACCTTTTGCAAAAGATAAAAAAGTTATGGATGAATATATTTCTTGGGTTAATGAGAATATTGATATTCCAGTATTTTTGACGGGTGAAATAAATATGAAAAATATTAATAATGTTATTCAATATGGAACGAAAAGAATTGCATTAACTAATGCAATAATGTATGCTAATGTTCCTGAAAATACTGCCAGAAAAATTTTAAACTACTTACCTTAAAGAATAAAATTAGTTATAAGTCAATAAAACTTGTTTTATATGGTTGATATAGTATAATACTTGGCGAAAGGTAATTTTGAATAAGGAGCTTTGAATGTTTGGAGTAATATTAGCCGGCGGATCAGGTAGTAGATTGTGGCCACTATCAAGAGAGTTGTATCCAAAACAACTTTTAACTTTAAATGCAGATAAAAGTCTTTTGCAAGCTACTTTTGAACGTCTAAATAATTTTATTCCTGCTCAGAATATAATAAGTGTTACTAATTCAAAACACCATTCAAATATTAAGATGCAACTTTCAAAGTTGAGTGAGGATACAGTTATTCTTGCTGAACCTATTTCAAAAAATACTGCTCCTGCTATTGCTTTAAGTATTAAGTATATTGTTGAAAATTATAATGAAGATGAAATTATTCTTGTTGTTCCATCTGACTTACAGATAAATGATGTTGAAAAATTTACTCAAACTATAAAAAGTTCGGAACATTTTGCAAATGAGGGTTTTATAGTAACTTTTGGTATAAAACCAAACTATCCTGAAACAGGTTATGGTTATATCTGTGCTGAAAATGAAAAAGTTGTAAGTTTTGTTGAAAAACCAAATAGACAAACTGCTGAAAAATATATTCAAAATGGAAATTATTTCTGGAATTCTGGAATTTTTATGTTTAAAGCATCAACGATAATAAAAGAATTTAAGAAATATTGTCCTGAGATTGATTCAGTTATTAAGAATATAGATTTTTCTGAAAAATCTATTTCTTTTACAGAGTTTGATAAAATGCCAAATATTTCAATTGATTATGCCATTATGGAAAAAAGTTCCAATATTGTAATGGTGGAATTGAAATCTGATTGGAAAGATTTGGGTTCTTGGAAATCTATTTATGAAATTAGTCCAAAGGATGAAAATAATAATGTCTTTGTCGGGCATGTTTTAGACAAGGATTCAAAGAATTCTTTGGTTTATTCTTCTTCAAAACTTGTTGCAACAATCGGTCTTGAAGATACTGTTATTGTTGAAACGGAAGATGCTATTTTAGCTTGTAAAAAGGATAAAACAGATGAAGTAAAACAAGTTTATGAAACCTTGAAACAACAACATGATGGAACTCAAAAGGTTCATAAAACAGTATATCGTCCGTGGGGTTTTTATACTGTAATTGCTGAAGGTAAAGGTTTTCAAACAAAAATTATTCACGTAAATCCAGGACAAAAATTGTCTGTTCAATCTCATAATTATAGAAGTGAACACTGGGTGGTTCTTTCCGGCATGGCAAAAGTTGTTTTAGAGGGAAAAGATAGAATACTTTCACCTGGTCATAGTATTGATATTGCAGTAAAAGCAATTCATTCTTTACAAAATCCTTTTGAGGAAGATTTGGAAATTATTGAAATTCAAAAAGGCGATATTTTATCAGAAGATGATATTGTTCGTTATGAAGATATGTACGGTAGAGTATAATTGTTTTAACATAAGATATTTTATATTTTATTGTTAAATTCTCTAAATAACTTTATCTTTCTTGTTTATATAAATTTTTAAAATGAAAAGCCGACTGGGAATTAAGTCGGCTATAGTAAGTAAAAATATGATTAAGATTAAATAATATATATGTGTTTATAATTGTGTTCCAACTGCTTTATATAATCCGATGTAATTTACGTAGCAGTTGATTTTATCATTTACAACTTGTTGGTCAGTAAATAGAACATTTTCTTTTACTTGTATCAAATCAAGTTTTGAGATTGTGCCTTGGGTGTATTTATTTGTGCTATAACCAAAGTCTTCTCTTTCTAATTTAGCTTGTTTTTCTACATCTTGATATTTTTCGTGGTCAAGTCTTATCGAAACTAAGGCGTCATTAACTTCTTGAATTGCTGTCAAATTAGTTTTGTAATAGTTATTTAATAGTCTTTCGTATTCATCTTTTTTAAGTTTTAAATTAGCAATTCTTCTTCCGCCTGTGAATAGAGGTAATCCTAAACCACCACCTAAACCAGCTAAAGCATTCTTAGTTGACCAAAGGCTTCCTAAATCGTTAGATAAAAACATTGCAAAAGCCCCAATATTGAATGTTGGTAAAAATTCTTTTCTTGCAACTTTTACATCAATACCTGCTTTTTCTAACATTTTTTCTGATTTCAAATAATCAGGTCTTTGCATAATTACATCTGTTGGAATTTCAGATGGAAGATTTCCAGAAAAATGTAAGTTGTCATAGTTAATTCTTGTTAAAGATTCAGAATTATTTGGAGTTTCACCAATTAAAACAGCTAATTGATTTAATAATTTAGTTCTTTGTTTTTTATATTCTGTTAAATCTGTATTACCTGAAATATAAGATTTGTTTGCTTTAACTGTATCAGCAGTTGAAGTTAAACCTTCTTTATTTCTTGCAAGCATTAAATTATAAATAGTTTTTCTATCTTTAACAATATCTTCTTGAAGAGTAATCATCTTATCAAGTTTTACGATATTGAAATAAGTTGTTCCAACGGCAGATGCAATTGCTATGTATGCAGAGCGTTCATCTTGCAAAGAAGCTTCATATTCTTTTTTAGAAGCGTTTGTTTTGTCGTGATTTTTTAGGAATAAATCAACTTCATAGCTTGCAAATGCTGGCATTGCAAATCCCCAATTTGAACTTGCAGATTGTGGCATTTTTGAATATCCTGAGCCAAATCCAACTCCAGCGGTTGGTAATTCATTAGCGAATTGGATTTTTACAGCTTGATAATATTCATCAACAGCAATGGTTGCCATTTTTAAATCGTAGTTATTTTTAATAGCTCTATCGATATATCCTGTTAAAATAGGGTCGTTGAAATTGTTCCACCAAGCATAATTAATATATTCATATTTGAACTCGTCACTTTTTGCTCTTTGTTTGTGGGTTTTTGTAATAGAAACTTTCTTAGGTTCATTTGTTGAATTTTTATTTCCCATTGCAAGGCATGCCGCAGGTGAAATTTCTGTTAATATAAAACTTGCTAATAGTAGCGAAATAATAGTCTTTTTCAATGTTTTAATCCTTCTAAAAAATATTACTTGCATTTTCTATATCAGTATGATACCATAATATTGTTGTAAATGCAACACATTATTTTTACAACATATAGATTAATCCAAAGAAAAATACTAATATAAATAAGAAATATGCTTAAATGTGAACACTTTATAGATTCTATATATTATCAATTGGAACAAACTGCGAAGTATTGCCGTTATTTGGGAATGCAATTGTTTCAAAAATTAGATTTGCCTATAAATTTAGATGAATTTGTAGTTTTAGATACTTTGCTTGGACATGAAGGAATTTGTCAAAGAGATTTGGCAAAGTTAATTTTAAAAGATCGTCCGAGTACTGGCAGATTACTAAATTCTTTAGAAGAAAAAGGTTATATAGAAAGATTTGTTGATACAAAAAACAATAGACTTGTACGAAAAATGAAACTTACACCTTTGGGGTTAAAAACAACCCAAGAGGTTACGACAATAATTAGGAATTATATTGAAAAGTTGCCAAAAGTTCTTCCTGATGAAGATAAATTGGAACTAATGAATTCAATAAAAAAATTCCGTCAAGGTTTAGAAAAAGAAGTAGAAATGAAAATATAGAGGTTATTGCGATATGGAAGAAAAAGAAATCCAAGAACAAAATGTTCAAGAAAAAGAAACCACGAAAAAACCAAAAGGTATAAAAAGAATAATTGCCAGTGTTGTTATTGCTGGTTTGTTAGTTGGTGCTGGTTTTTATGTAGTGAATGAAATGCAGTATGAATCTACTGATGATGCTTATGTAGATACAACAACTGTAAATGTTTCTCCTCGTGTTTCTGGACAAATTGAAGAAGTTTTTGTTAAAGATAACCAATTTGTTCATGCCGGAGATTTGGTTGCTATTATTGATGATGCTGATTATAAAATTAAATTAGATCAATCTGATGCAAATTATGAAAAAATTAAATTAGACCAATCAAATGCTAAAGCAAATTTAGTTGCGGCAGAATCCAATATTGCATTGGCGAAAAAAGACTTAGAAAGATATAGAAATTTATATGAACAAGGTGCTGTTTCAAAACAAACTTTTGATGCTGCACAAGTTAAATATGATTCAGCTCAAGCTAATTTGACTCAAGCAAATCAAGCATTATTTTCTGATAAAAATGGTCAAACAGTTGCTGATACAAATTTGAAAACAGCTAAAGCCGCTAAGGATAAAGCTGCATTAGACTTATCTTATACAAAAATTTATGCCCCTCAATCTGGAACAGTTTCATCAAGAAGAGTTGAAAAAGGTATGTGGGTAACTGCTGGTTCTCCATTGTTTACTTTAGTTCCAGAAGATGTTTGGGTTGTTGCAAACTTTAAGGAAAATCAATTGAGAGGTATGCACCCAGGACAACCTGTTGATATTAAAATTGATACATATCCAAATAAAGTTTTCAAAGGTAAAATCGATTCTATCCAAAGAGCTTCTGGGGCTAAATCTAGTTTATTCCCTCCAGAAAATGCTGTTGGTTCATTCGTAAAAATTGTACAAAGAATTCCTGTAAAAATTGTATTCACAGAAGAAATTGATACCAACCAATACAATATAGTTCCAGGTATGTCTGTTGTACCAAAAGTTAAAGTAAAATAAGGCACTAAGTTTATGGACACTAAGGCGGTAAGAGTTATTTCTTAAAGTCTTAGTGTCTTAGTATATTAAGGATAAATTGGGAAAACAATGTCAGAAGAAATTAGAGAAAATGTTGCACAGATGGATGATGATGAAAAATATCTTCCAGCAAATCCGTGGATTTCAGCAATACCAACTTTGTTGGCAGTATTTATATATGTAATTGATGGTACAATTGCAAACGTTGCATTACCGCATATGGCAGGAAGTTTCTCTGCTACTCGTGATGAGAGTATGTGGATTTTAACTAGTTATTTGATTGCCAGTGGTATTATTATTCCGTCGGTTGATTTTTTTAGTAAATTATTAGGTAGGAAGAATTTCTATATAATAAGTATTTTGCTTTTTACTATTGCATCTTTGATGTGCGGTATGGCGAGAAATCTTGGTGAAATGGTTTTATTCAGAATTCTTCAAGGTGCTGGTGGCGGTGGTATTCTGCCAATTTCTCAAGCAATTATGATGGAAAGTTTTCCAAAAGAAAAACGTGGTACGGCTATGGCTGTATTTGGGATGGGGGTAATTATTGCTCCAATTGTCGGACCTGTTTTAGGTGGTTGGATTACTGATAACTGGTCTTGGCCTTGGATTTTCTTTATTAATGTTCCATTTGGTTGTTTGGCGGCAATTTTATCTCAAAAACTTTTATTTAATCCTCCATATTCTCACCGTAAAAAAGGTGTAAAAATGGATGGTCTGGGATTTTTCTTTTTGACAGTTTGGTTATTGTGTTTACAAGTATTCTTTGATAAAGGTAATAACGCAGACTGGTTTAATGCTACTTGGATTTGTGTTATTTTTACAATTTCTTGTATTGCAGGATTGTGTTTCTTTGTATCTCAAGTGGTTAGAAAAGATACATTGCTAGATTTGAGCGTATTTAAAGATAGAAACTTTGTAATAGGTACAATTATTCAAGTTGTTATGCAAGCTGTTTTGTATGCTTCATTGGCGATTTTGCCACAATTTTTGCAAAGTATGATGGGTTATACTGCATTTTTGAGTGGATATTCAATGATGCCAAGAGGTTTTGGAAGTATGACTGCAATGATAATTTGTGCATTGATTGCTGATAAGGTTGATAAAAGAGGACTTGTTTGTATTGGATTAATTTTACTTGGTTGTGCAGGTTTATTCTTTGGATTTTTGAATTTACAAATTGCTAGTAAAAATATTATGATTCCTAACTACATTATGGGTTTGGGTATGGGATTGTGTATGGTTCCAATTATTAACTTGTCGTTGGAAACGTTATCAAATATTCAAATGACAAATGCCAGTGGTATTCAAAACTTATTGAAAAATATTGGAAGTGCTGTTGGTACATCATTAGTTGCAACAATGTTAACAAGATTTTCTCAAATTCACCAATATATGATGGTTGGGAATTTGAGTGATTTAAATCCTGTTTATGTTGAAAGAGTTCAAGCAACAACTGCTGCATTATCGCAATATGTTCATGTCTCTGTTGCAAATTACATGGCTCAATATTCTCAATATGGAACATTAGTTAAACAGGCAACTTTATGGGCATTTATGGATTCATTTAGAATTTTTGGTTTGTTGTGTTTCATTCTTGTTCCGTTGTTATTGTTATTGAAAAGTGATAAGAATATAAATAGATAATGAGGCAATAAGGAGCAAGGAGATAGGGGGTTAAATTGTTCCCTCCCCAAGGGTGGAGGGTTAGGGAGAGGGTTTGATTAAATAAAGAAATGTTTATCAGAAATTGTAGGTCTGCTTTACTAAGCTAACAGATAAACTATGCCATTGTTCCTTTCTCATTTAAATAGACTTATTCACTTATAGACCTATAACCCTTTAACGTACCTTTGCCCTTAGTCCACTTGATTTATAATGGTTTTTTTTGTAAAATAGTCTTAACAAAAAGGAGATGTTATGGCTCAACAATTTAATCCACAGGGTATGAATGCCCAAAATATAAAAAAACGTTATGCAGTACTTGTTTTTATTAAAGGATCTACTGCTCCGTTAGTTTTGTATGTTAAAGATGCTCAAAGTTTGTATCAGGAATTAATTGAAAAAATGCAGTCTAATCAAGCTGTTTTAATAGAACAAGAAACAGAAGGACCTTTGAAGAAAGTTTGCTTCATTTCTAATCAAATTGCTGCTCTTGCTATTCAAGAAGAACAATTTGTATAAATTTAGAGAAAATTATGGAAAAAATATTATCGCTAGAAGATTTAGAAAATTCGGAAAATAAAACATTATATTTTACCTTTGATGAAAAAATTGAAGGCATAGACTGTGTTACCCCAATTCATGCCGAAATGTGTGCAAAATCATTAGGTGATTTTGTTCAAATTACTGGTCATGTTACAGGAGTGGTAAATTTAGAATGTGATTTATGTCTTGAAAAATTTGAGCATAATTTAGATTTTGATATTGAAGAATTATACTCAAAACACTCTCTAATAGGTGAATATGAGGAATCTGGACAAGAATTTGAAATTAAGGATGGACAATTTGTTACCGATTTGAATGGCGAAAAAGAGGTTGATATTTATGACTTATTGTATCAATCTGTAATATTAAGTTTTCCAAATAAAAAAGTTTGTGGTATTAATTGTAAAGGAAAGGAATTTCTTTCTGAAGAAAAAGTTCCAGACCCAAGACTGGAAGTCTTTAACAATATCCATATTAACCCAAAAAATAGTTAGTACATAAAATAAAAAGGAAAAACAAAAATGGCAGTACCTAAGAAAAGAACAGGACATTCTGCTCAAGGTAGCAGAAGAGCTAATTGGAAAGCTACAAAACCTGAAACAACTAAATGCCCTAACTGTGGCGCAACAGTTTTAACTCATACAGTTTGTACAGAATGTGGCACTTACAAAGGTCAACCTGTAAAATTGGCAGATAAAGCAGCAGCAGCTGCTCCAGCTGAAAAACCAGCTAAAAAATCTACAAAAAAAGCTGCTAAAAAAGCAGAAGAAAAAGTAGAAGAAGTTAAAGCTGAAGAAACTGTTGAAGAAAAAACAGAAGAATAATTTTAACACCTGAAAAAGCGGTAATTTCGGTTACCGCTTTTCAATCATTATACCAACCACTTGGAGAGAGAAAGAATGGCAAGAATAGCAATAGATGCAATGGGCGGTGATTACGCACCAAAAGCAATAGTAGAAGGAGCATTATGGGCTGCACAAGAATATGGTGTGGGCTTGGAGCTTGTTGGTCGTGAAGATGAAATTAACGCTGAATTAGATAGAATTAGAAAAGTGGGTTTCATTTCTTCTGATTGTGGTACTAGCGGTCACAATAGAAAAATAAAAATCGACGTTGATAAAATTGACTATACTATCACTCATGCTTCAGAAGTTATTGGAATGGGTGAAGCTGTTGGACAATCTATTAGAAGAAAGAAAGATTCTTCAATAGTCGCATCTGTTAGAGCTGTTGCAGAAGGAAGATGCCAAGCAGTTGTTTCTGCTGGTTCAACTGGTGCTGCTATGGCTGCAAGTTTATTTGGTTTAGGTAGAATTCATGGTGTTTCTAGACCTGCAATTGCTGTTACTATTCCAACTATGGCTCACCCTGTCGTATTGATTGATGGTGGAGCAAATAGTGATTGTACTCCAGAAATGCTTTCTCAATTCGCTGAAATGGGTTGTGCTTATGCAAAACATATTGTTGGTGTTGAAGAACCTAAAGTTGGTATTTTGAGTATCGGTGAAGAAGAAGGTAAAGGTAATGCCCTTGTAAAAGAAACTTACCCTCTATTAAAAAACATGCAAGAAAAAGGCTATATAAACTTTGTTGGTAACATTGAAGGTAAAGAATTGTTTATCAACAAATGTGATGTTGTTGTATGTGATGGATTTGCAGGAAACGTTGCATTGAAGGTGACAGAAGGTACTGCGTCAATGCTTTTGAAAATGATTTCTAAAGAATTCAAATCAGATATTTTAGGTTGTATTATTGGATTATTGGCTAAACCATTCTTGAGAAGAATTTTGAAAAAAATTAACTGGGAAGTTTTTGGCGGAATGTTATTGTTAGGTGTTAACGGTATTTCCGTTATTGCCCACGGTCGTAGCTCATCTTATGCGATGAAAAATGCTGTAAGAGCGGCTGTTAGAGTATTGAATAAAGATATTAACTCAAAAATTGCAGAAAATATAAATAGATAGGAAAAATTTAAAATGTCAAAATGTGTAAAACCACTTAGAATTGCAGGTGTTGGGTATAGCGTACCTAAAACTGTTATTACGAATGATGATTTAACAAAATTATATGAAACTTCAGATGAATGGATTTATACAAGAACAGGTATAAAAGAACGCAGAGTTGTTTCAGGCAATGAAAGTGCTATTGATTTGGGTGTTGAAGCTGCTCAAAGAGCTTTAGACAAATCTGGTTTCAAGGCTGAAGATATTGATTGTGTTATTGCAGCTGCTTCTGCTCCTCCACAATTATATCCAGCTTTAGCTTGTGATATCCAAACTCGATTGGGTATTCCAAATTTTGTACCATCTTTTGATTTGACTGCTGCTTGTACTGGTTTGATTTATTCTTTGCAAGTTGCAAGAGGTTTGATTGGTTCTGGCTTGTATAAAAATATTTTGTTAGTTGCAGCAGATAACAATTCACGTTTAGTAGATTGGGAAGATAGAGGAACTTCTATTCTTTTTGGTGATGGTGCTGGTGCAATGGTTGTTACAGAAGCAGAAGACGGTGTGGATGATATTTTATCCCTAGATGTTAGAGCTGATGGTTCAATTGGTCAATATATTTCAATGAACATGCCAGGAAAGAATTGTCCATTAGTTGAACCTTGTGATGAAGTTGATTCAAAAATTCACATGGCTGGTCGTGATGTTTATAAATTTGTTGTTACAACATTACCTAACTATGTTGATAAATCAATCGAAGAAGCTGGTTTGAAGGCTGAAGATATTGATTATTTAATTCCTCACCAAGCAAATCAAAGAATTATTGAAGCATTACAACAAAGATTGAAATACTCTGATGAAAAAGTTATTTCTAATATTAAATATTATGGAAATACTTCAGCTGCTTCTATTCCAATCGCATTGGTTGAAGGTGTTGAACAAGGTAAAATTAAACTTGGTTCAAAAGCTATTCTTTGCGGATTTGGTGCAGGTATGACATGGGGTGCTGCTGTTGTAAGACTTCGTGAAGGAATTTGCTAAGCAAAAATAGATTTTAAATAAATAAAAGAGTGTGAGTATTATGTTTGCTCACACTCTTTTCTCAAAAAATTTAAATATATACTTTTGCCTTTGGTTATTTTACTTTTAGTGTATTTATTATATAATCTTGCCATAGGCAGATTTTATAAGAATAAGGGGAGTTATTTATGACAAAGAAAATTGCTTTTATTTTCCCTGGGCAAGGAGCTCAAGCCGTAGGAATGGGAAAAGATTTATTTGAAAATTATGATGTTGCAAAAAAAGTTTTTGAAACAGCTGATAAAGTTTTAGGTAAAAGTGTTACTTCTATGTGCTTTGAAGGTCCAGAAGAAGATTTAAAACAAACAGTAAATACTCAACCTGCAATTGTGACAATGTCTATTGCGGCTTTGGAAGCTTTTAAATCTCAATTGAAAGTTATTCCAACATATACGGCTGGTCACAGTTTGGGTGAATATTGTGCAATGTATTGTTCTGGCGTTATGGATTTAGAAACAACATTAAAAGCAATTCAAAAAAGAGCTGATTTGATGGGTCAAGTAAAAGGCGGTGCTATGGCTGCTATTTTAAATGCTCCAGCTGGTAGTCTTGAAGACGTATTGAAAAAAGCTTCTGAAGTTGGATATGTTGATGTTGCAAACTACAATTCTCCAGCACAAGTTGTTATTACTGGTGATGAAGCTGCTGTCGCTAAAGCTGGTGAATTATTGATGGAAGCTGGTGCAAGAAGAGTTGTTCCTCTTGCAGTTTCTGGTGCTTTCCACTCAAAATTCTTAGAAAATGCTGGTAAAGAATTTGCTTCATTTGTTGCAGATTTAGATATTAGTTCTGCTTCAATTCCTGTTGTTACAAACGTTGATGCTGCTGCAACTATTGCGGCTGACGATTTTAAAAATAAAATGCCTAGACAAATTTATTCATCAGTTCATTGGACTCAAACTATTGAAAATATGATTAAAAACGGTGTTGATACATTTGTTGAAATCGGACCAGGAAAAGTTTTGGCAGGTTTGAATAGAAAAATCAATTCTGATGTTAAAACATTCAACGTATATGACAAAGAATCTTTAGAAGCTACTGTTAATGCTTTGAAAGAAGAAATGGCTGCAGTTTAAAATAATACAAAAGATAAAATAAGGAGAAAATTATGACAGATAAAAAAGTTGCATTAGTTACAGGCGGTTCTCGTGGTATTGGTAAAGCTTGTGCTTTAGAACTTGCTAAAGCTGGTTGTGATGTAGTTATCAACTTTGCTGGTAACGCTGAAGCTGCAGCTAAAACAGTTGAAGAATTAAAGGCATTAGGTTCAAATTCTGAAAGCTACAAATTTGACGTTTCTAATCAAGCAGAAGTTGATGAAAATATTGCAAAAATTGTTGAAAAATACGGAAGAATTGATGTATTGATTAACAATGCAGGTATTACTCGTGATGATTTATTTATCAGAATGGGTGAAGATAAATGGAATGCTGTTATTAACACTAATTTAAACAGTGCATTCTATGTTTCAAAACCAGTTGTAAAACTTATGATGAAACAAAGAAGTGGTGCAATTGTTAATATGTCATCTGTTGTTGGTTTGTATGGTAATGCTGGTCAAGCAAACTATTCAGCTGCAAAAGCTGGTTTGATTGGTTTTACAAAATCATTAGCAAAAGAATTGGGTTCTCGTGGTGTTAGAGTTAATGCTGTTGCTCCTGGTTTTATTGCAACTGATATGACAAAAGATTTACCAAATATTGATGAATATTTGAAAGCAATTGCTTTAAGAAGAATGGGTAAAGCAGAAGATATTGCTGCTGCTGTTAAATTCTTAGCTCTTGATACTGATTATATTACAGGTCAAGTATTAGAAGTTGATGGTGGTATGACAATTTAGTTTTGTTATACAAGTGATGTTTTAAAAGAGAGGTTTATACCTCTCTTTTTAATAGTAATTAGCTAATTTTATTATAATATATGGTAAAGTTTTATAACAAAAGGTGATAGCTTTTGTAAACTTCTTGCAAAAAAATATTCTACAAGTTATAATGTAGCAAGAAAAGTATTTAGTAATACACAAATAATAAAGAGGAAAAAGAAGATGAGTACATTAGACACAGTAAAAAAAGTTGTAGTAGATCAATTAAGTGTTGACGAAAAATTAGTTACACCAGAAGCTCGTTTTACAGATGACTTAGGTGCTGATTCATTAGACACTGTTGAATTAGTTATGGCTTTAGAAGAAGAATTCAAATGCGAAATTCCTGATGAAGACGCAGAAAAAATTCAAACAGTTCAAGATGCAGTTAACTACATTGACGGCAAATTATCTCACTAATTGAATTTTTAAATTCTTTTAAAACTGGTTTTTATATTTGCGAGAGTGAGATATTTTGTTTCATTCTCGCATTATTTATATTATTGAAAGAAAAAGGGATATCTTAAATGGATAAAAGAAGAGTAGTAATTACAGGTTTGGGAGCAGTAACACCTTTTGGTATAGGTGTTGATAAATTCTGGGAAAGTTTGAAAGCAGGAAAAAGTGGAATTTCTACTTCTGAATCAATAGATATTAGCAAACACGTTGTAAAAATTTCTGGTGAAGTTAAAGATTTTCATCCAGAAGAATATATGGAACCAAAAGTTGCAAAGAAAATGGATAGATTTATCCAATTCGCTATGGTTGCAGCTGATGAGGCGATTAAGGATTCAAAACTTGATGTTGAAAAAGAAGACCCATATAGAGTTGGGGTTATTGTAAGTTCAGCAGCTGGTGGTTTTAAAACATTTGAAGAAAACCATATTAGAATCATTGAAAAAGGACCTAATAAATGTTCACCATTTACAGTTCCTATGATGATTGTAAATATGCCTTCTGGTAATATTTCTATGAAATATGGTTTTAAAGGTATTAACAAAGTTGTTGTTTCAGCTTGTGCAACTGGTTCTCACTCAATAGGTGATGCATTCCGTTCTATTCAATACGGAGATGCAGATGTAATGGTTGCTGGTGGTTCTGAAGCTACAATTTGTGATGTTGGTGTTGGTGCTTTCTCAGCAGCAAGAACTCTTTCAAAACGTAATGACGAACCTCAAAGAGCTTCAAGACCTTATGACAAAGATAGAGATGGCTTTGTTATGGCTGAAGGTGCTGGCGTATTGATTTTGGAAGAATATGAACATGCTAAAAAACGTGGTGCTCATATTTATGCTGAAATCGTAGGTTATGGTCAATCAGCTGATGCTTATGACATTGTTGCTCCTGCTCCAGATGGTGCTGGTGCTATTCACGCAATGGAATTTGCTTTGAAAGATGCAGATATGAAACCATCAGAAGTTCAATACATCAATACTCACGGTACAAGTACTGGTTTGGGTGACAAGGCTGAATCTCACGCTGTTGCTGCGGTGTTTGGTGATAGAAAAGTTAACCCAGATTTGTATGTAACTTCAACAAAAAGTATGCATGGTCATATGTTGGGTGCTACTGGTGCTGCTGAAGCTATTGCTTGTATCAAAGCTATCAATGATAATGTTGTTCCTCCAACAATTAACTTGGATAATCAAGATGAGGAAGTTGCAGATTTGAATTATGTTCCTTACAAAGCTGTAAAAGCAGAACTTCATGCTGCATTGTCTAACTCATTTGGTTTTGGTGGACAAAATGCTTCTTTGATTTTCAGAGAAGTTAAATAGTTATCATAAAATAACAATTTTAAAAAACTCGGTGCTTTATGTATCGAGTTTTTTTATGCTGAAATATTGATATTTTGAACTTTTAGCTTTTCAAAATCGTTAATTTCTTGTAGAATGTTTCTATTGATGAGGTGTATGATGAAAAAGAATTTAATTATTTCTGCGTTAGTTTTAATTTCTATGAGTACTTGTGCATATGGTGCTGAGGGTTACGTTTTTTCAGTGAATAATAAAGTGAATTCATCCGTACAAATAAATACTAATGCTCTAAGTTATGATTATTTGAAATTCTACGATATTGATGCGGAAATGATTAGTGCAAGAATAAAAGTTTTTGATAATGACAAAGAAAAAAACTTTATTAAAACCTTGTCAAAAGATGATAGAGAAAATTATAAATATGCTAAAAAGATTGAAAAACTTGTGCAAAAAGAAAAATGGGATGAAATATATTCTAAGTATCCGAATTATCTTCCCGCATATTTGGAATATTATGGTAGGTGTATCTCTTCAAATAATTATCAAGAAGCCCTTAATGTGTTAGGGAAAATTCAAAGAATTGATAGATATAACATGGTAATATCTGCTGATGTTTTGAATTACGCTTACGCTATGCTATATTATAACACTTATCAATATTCAAATGCGTTGAGATATTTCAAAATTTTTGAATTTACGAAAGATGATGGTATTTACTCTTCTATTGGAAATTGTTATTATTATTTGAATAATTATCAAACCGCAATAAATTATTATAAAAAAATTAAAAAACCGACATATGAGAACTTAGAGTATTTATTTAGTGCATATTTGAAGCTTGGAAATACGTTAGAAGCAAACAAATTTGCTAAAAATTTGTTGAATGAAAATTATAATTTTAAAAATTTAATGCGAGTAGAAGCAACTACATCTGATGATGTTGAAAAATTGACTTATGCCTATAAAGCACGTAGTTTAGCTCAAACAGAAGAAGAGCTTGTGCGTGCAAATGCTGAAATTTCTGCACTAGAACAGAAAAAACTTGATACAAAAGTTGCAAAGTTGACACAATTTATAAAAGTTCCGAAATGGAGTGAATATGAAAAACAGATTCCACAAAATGTTTTAGTAAAAGAAATTAGCGATAAGCAAGATGAATTTTTTAAAACAGCAAATACGTATTTATCTAAATATTCTGGGCAACAATTGACTAATGCGTTTAAATCTTTGAATGAGGATTTTACAAATTTTGTTGCACAAAAGAAGCAAGAATATTATCAAGAAAAACAAATACAAGCTCAAAAAGAACTTGTGTTAGAACAACAGCGAAACAATATGCTGCAACAACAATTGATTGAAGAACAAAGAATGCATAATTATTTAGAGCGACAAAATTTTTATTATATGACAAGGCCATATTACTATTACAGAAGTTCAAGATTTTATTGGTAATTTAAAAAAAATAGTGGGTTTATTCCTTTTACTTAAACTAATCAATTTTGATTTTTTTGATAAGAATTTACAACATTTTTGTAGTATGTTGGAATATTGACAATTTTGTGTGTTAAGTAATATGGGTTTGTAAACATTGAAAATGCTTCAGCTCCAATTGTTGTAGTTGTATTTGCAGCAATTCTTAACGGTTTATTTGAGATATCTTCTTTGCTAAAAGATGTTCTAAATGGATTATTGCTCTCATATAAATCATATGTTACGGTATCTATTATTTGTGGCATTGGAGTTGAATCTACCCAATTTGTCAAAGAATTTATTGGGTTATTTACTGTAGGTAGTATTTTCATACTATTATTAAAACAAAAAATAAATATTTTTGCTTATCAAATTTTAAATATTAGCCCCTTTTTAGGGTTTATGATAAAATGTTTTTATTATTTATATAAGGAGATATTTGATGGAAGGGCTAAATAAATTTAAAGTTTTAACGATTGCCTTTATTTGTATGTTTATATTTGTTGTGGCAGCTATTTATTCAAATACAAAAGATGCAACTATTAACAAAGAAAAACAAAAGGCTGTACAAACTGAAAATCGTGTTAAAAACGATGAAGACAATCTTTCTATTGATAATGCTCAAATGGAAGAACTATACATAAAAGTTAATGAATTAAATAAAAGAGTTGAAGATATGAGTATGCTCCAAAATGCTGGGAATCATAACATAAATTGTCAGATTCGAGGTATTGTTGGAGATAATGGTGTAGAAGAATTATCATCAGATACAGCATTGCAAGAAGCTCGTGATAATGGTAAAGAGCTTGTTTTGGGGTGTCATTTTAACAATTAATTATAAAAAGTTAAAATAAGTGGTAATATTTCATATAATTAGCCATGATTTCTGAACTTACTCCGTTTGCAACATTTGCTTTGACAACTTGTTCTTTGTCTTGGTTTGTTTTGTCATCAATTTTAAAAGATTCTTCATTATGGTTTTGAGATTGTTCCTGCTGTTGCATTTCCTGAATTTGTAATGCAGCTTCTTCAACTTGTTTCATCAAATCCTCGTGAAGTTTTACATCCCCAGCAAATGATCCGGTAGATTGAATGCCAACAGTATTTAAATCTTCAAGGATTTGCTCCCATTGTGAATAATTTGTTATACTTGCACCTTGTGCTTGTGCGGCAGCTTGTGCTTTTCGTAATTCATCAACTGATTTAATCTCTTCTACATTATCCATAACATGCCTCTTCTTTTTAGTTTTATATATTAATTAAGTAGGAAAAATTTTGTTAATTTCACATGTATAATTTTTTGTAACAAATGTTTATATTAGTGAAGTATATTTGCAATATTTTAGGCAAAAGTTTGACATGAATTTTTGCTTAATTTACTATCAAAATAAGAGGAAATGAAGTGAACATCTTCAACTGAAGCCGCAGCCGTAAAAGTCGGAACGCTCGAAAAAAGAACCAAGCCCACGTGCAATTTGGGATTGGGAGATGTTTCTTTTTGATGGCGTCCTCTTAAATTTAGAGGATTTTTTAATGTCATTAGGTGCAACAGCAGTACATACTCATACAGCCAAAACTGGTTCATGCCCGCATGGATTGCCACAGGGAGCATGTCCAATTTGTAATGGGATGGCTGGAGGAAATTCTACAACCAAAAGGGATGTACCAAGAAATGTTGGTGAAATGACTTATAATCAATGTGCTGCAATTGGTGCAATGCTTAGAGCTCAAAAACATGCCAGACAACAAGCACAATTAGCTCAACAAAATCATTTGCAGGCAATAGCAGATTTTCAAAAGTCTATTGCAACGGCACATCAAAGAATTATGGATTTGGCGACAAATATTTCTAAATCAACACCAGCAATTATTGCTAAACCAGTAAACTTTGTTTTGACAAATGTTATTGGAAAAGCTTTAAACTTTATTCAAAATATCCCGAATGTTATTTCGAATATAACAAATGCAATTAGCCAAAAATTTGCTGATATATCAGACAAAATAACTGCAATGTATGGAGAATTGAAAGCATCTATTAATGAAAAAATTTCTAAATTTACAAATAATTTGAAAAAGAAATTAAAATCTCTCTTCTTTGTTTTCGGTGCAGAAGAAACTGATGACGAAGACAAAAAAATTGAAGAAGCAAAAAGAGCTTTTGAATTAAAAACATTTATTCACAAGCTTTTTGGTAAAACTGAAAACCTAAACGAAAAGGAAATAAAAAAGGATGATACCTCCGATTAATGATGTCGAAATCAAACGACAACAACGAAATCTTACGAACTCTCAAAAAAAGAATATTACGCATACTAAAGAAGGTGTTTTAGTAAATTCGCTAATCAAGGATAAAGAACAAGATGTAAATCTTTCATCTTCAAAAGATACATACTTGATTTCGGATAAAATTTCTATGCCAAAAGAACTATATCAAGATAATAAAATTGTTGATAAAAAGTTGCTTCCGTTGAGTGCGATTGCTCTTGGTGTGATGTCTTCTGTTGCAGTAATTACAGGTTTTGTAAATCGAAGTGCAAAAGTTGCTCAAAATCTTGCTAAAGAAAAATGGCTTCCTGCGGTTACAAGGAACGTAAATTTGAGCAAAGAAACTTCGCAAGTAATTTATCAAATGATTCAAAGTCCAAATAAAAAAACATTTATTGCTGGAACTGGCGTCTTGGCTCTATCTGTTATGGCATTTATGGGTAAAACTTTTTTTGATGGGTTTAAAGATGTTTGGGTAAAACGTAAGGAAGCAAATATTCAAAAAAATCTTCAAGAAAATTTAATTGCTGTTGAAACAGAATCTTTTTCCGGCAAAATGCAAATTATCCGAAGCATGCTTTCAAAATATACTTTAGATTTTGAAAAATATATTCAACCTCAAAGTGAAAGTGTTCTTCAAAATTTTGGAAAAAATAGATTTTCAAAAATGCCTTTCACCTCAAAAAATGAAAGTTCCAATGAAAAATCTTCTAATACGGGAAATATTATTTTAGGTGGATTAACTTTTTTAGGAATTATAGGTTTAGGTTATTTGTCATTGAAAAATTTGACAAAAGGGAAACTTCATTTGCAAGAAGGTTTAAAACAGGCACAAAATGCAATTGAAAAGATTGTAGCGTCTTCTAATGAAAATTCAAAAAATATTGATAAAAATAACCTTGAACATTTATTTATTTCTATCGAGAGTTCAGAAGATTTTATTCGAGAAAATGTAAATAAATTGAACTGGGGCAGTGATAATGAAAAAAGTGAATTTATCAATCGAATTGTGACAAAAATTAAAACATCAGCAGCAAAAGTTAATCCTAACATAGGCGGTGATGGAACGCCAAAACCTGCATTTAATTCTTTTGTAGATGATTATCGTGCATTTTTCTATAATTGGTTATTAGATACATCTAATCCGCAATTTCAACAACTTTTCCTTGGTGTAACTGGAGTTACGGCTATTGGTTATGGTGGTAAATTGGCTGGGGATGCAATAAAAGAAGTTCAGGTAAAGAAAATAAATGCGGAAACAGAATTAGAACTTCAAAAGCGTTTGGTTTCTACTGAATTAAGGAATTTTAAATCTAAAAAAGATGCGGCTATTCAACCATTAGTTGAAGAATTTTATAAACAAGTTGATAGTGGAAAACGTACCAAAGAAGAATTAAAAACGATGGCAGAAAATGTTCTTTTTGAAATTAAAAATGGACCGCCATTTGTTTACTCTTAATATGGAGAAGAATTTATGAGTGTTCAACAAATTCAACTAACAAATATTCATCCAATGCCTCAATCAAGACAATATATCTGTGATTCTTGTATTTTGCCAGAAGGTAATAGAAATTATTGTCTGGTGGATAAAAATGAAGTGGATTATTTTGTTAGTCAAAAAGAAAAATCTCTTCCTTATTTAGCGGATATTTTACAACATTCACAAAATGAAGCTCAGGTGACCGAAACATTGCTCATTCTTGACAGAATGATTGATAATGGCACTGATGGAATTGATAAATTATATCCAATATTGGCAAAATTTAATAATACAAAATCTCCAAATATTCAAACATATTTAGCGGGTATTTATAGAAAAATTCAAGTGCCAGATGCTTTTGGTCCATTGGTGAAAATGCTTATTCAAAATTCTCTGCAACCTACGGATAAAAATGCACCTTTTGATCCGAATGAAGAAATTGGTGGGGCTATTTTGAGTTATTTATCAGATCGATTTAGACATTAGTATTGCTATTCAGAAAGCATGCAGATTTATGAGCAGGTGTAATATTTTTTAATTCTGGGATTTCTTTTGTACAAATCTCCATACAATAATTGCATCTTGGGTGGAATTTACAGCCATCAATTTTTTGAGATAAAGATGGTGGTTGTCCTTGAATTGTTTCTAATTTATTTCCCCTGTTTGATGGAAGCGATTTTAGTAATGCTTTGGAATAAGGGTGTTGTGGATTGTTAAAAAATTCAGAATTTGGAGCGTTTTCAACAATTCTCCCAGAGTACATAACTGCGATTTCGTCTGCATTTTCACTTACAAGAGCCAAATCGTGGGTTATTAAAAGTATAGATGTTTCATTATTTATTTTAATCTCGTTTAAAAGCTTCATAATTTGAGCTTGAATGGTCACATCTAAGGCTGTTGTAGGTTCATCTGCAATTAGTATTTCTGCTTTACAAGCTAGAGCCATTGCGATAATAGCTCTTTGTTTCATTCCTCCAGAAAATTCATGGGGATAATTTTTTAACCTTGATTTTGCATCTGGAATTTGTACAGCTTCAAAAGCTTCTATTGCCTTTTCTTCTGCTTGATGCCCTTGTAAATTTTGGTGGATTTTAATTACTTCTAAAAGCTGATCTCCAACTGTATAAAGCGGATTTAGAGAAGTCATTGGGTCTTGTGGAATAAGTGCAATTTTTCCCCCACGAATTTTTTGCATTTGTTTATTATTTTTGAGGAGTAAATTTTCTCCATTATACAAAATTTCTCCAGATGTAATTCTTGCGGTTTTTGGGAGAAGATTTAGGATGCTCATTGCACTCATTGTTTTTCCGCAACCAGATTCTCCCACAAGTGAAAGCATTTTTCCTTTGTGCAATGCAAAATTTACATCATAAAGTGCCTGTCTAAAAATGTCTTCGCATTGGAAACCCAAATTCAAATTTTTAACTTCTAAAATTGCCATCAAGAATAATTATATATTTCTTTTGTGTATAAGTAAATAGTAAACTAGATAGACTTGAAAAATTTTAGAAATAAGTTATAATATAAGCATAGGGAAGAGTGATTAAACTCTCGAACAGCTTAATCACCCTGTCGCACCTATAAGAACAGATAAGTTAATTTAATTAAAATCTCTAGTACGGCTAGAGATTTTTTTATTAGCTCTCTTGTACTCATTTTACCTCCTAACTCGCCCTATGTCGCTGATAGTTCGTGTGCGGATTGGAGGTTTGGGCGATTTCCCTATATAATCTATTTTTTTGATTTGTCAGCGAGTTCGCTATCAACTCTCAAAAATACTGGGTGAATTTCTTCTTTTGAAATCAATTTTCCTGCTTTTAAATTTGTTGTTGTAACATCATCTAACTTTTTATACAAATCATAAGATAATTGTTTTGCCATATCTGCTGCAATATTTGGGCAATATGGGTAAATTAATGATGAAATTACACACATAACTTCTAAAACTGTTGCAAGAACTTGACCACATTCAGTCATTTTTTCTTCTTTAGCTAGTGTCCAAGGTGCATTATCTGTTACAAATTTGTTTGTAGCATCAACAATAGAAATAATTGCTTGTGCCGCTTCTTGAATTTCAAAGTGGTTAAAATGATTTTCAACAATTTTAACTGTTCCTAAAGCAGTTCTCAAAAGGCTTTCAGCTTCTTTTGAACGATTAGTTAAAAATTCCTCTTTAATTTCACCGTCAAAATATTTTACAAGCATTGAAAGGCTTCTATTTAATAAGTTGCCCATGCTATTTGCAAGGTGTGCATTAACTTTTTCTTTAAAATCTAAGTCAGAATAGTTTCCATCACGACCGCAAGGAGCTGATGTTGCCATGTAATATCTGAACGCATCTGGATGTTCTAGATTATAATGTTCTAGAACTGATGTTGGAGAAACAACGTTGCCTAAAGATTTTGACATTTTTGTTTCATCAATTGTAATCCAACCGTGAGCGAAAATATGTTTTGGTAATGGTAATTCTAAAGCCATCAAAATTCCAATCCAGTAAATACTATGGAATTTTAAAATATCTTTCCCGATTACGTGAACATCAACTGGCCAAAGTTGTTTAAACTGTTCTGAAGGATTTTCTGTATCGTAGCCAATTGCTGTAATGTAGTTTGAAAGAGCATCAATCCATACATAAATTGACTGTTCTGGGTCGTCAAGAACATCAATACCCCAGCCAACGTTTGCTTTGTTTCTTGAAACAGAAATATCTTGAATATCTTCTAATTGGTTTAGAACTTCATTTGCTCTAAAGCTTGGAACAATAAAATCTGGGTGAGATTTTATGTGTTCAATGATTGCATCTTTGTATGATGATAACTTGAAGAAATAGTTTTCTTCTTTTACAACTTCTGGTTTTTTCAAGTGGTCTGGGCAAAGTCCATCTTCTGTTAAATCTTTTGGATTCAAAAAGCATTCGCAACCAGAACAGTATAAACCTTCATATTCGTGTTTATAAATATCACCTTTTTCAACAAGTTTTTTGAAGATTTTTTGAACAATTTTTTCATGATCTTCATCTGTTGTACGGATAAATCTATTGTAATTGATGTCTAATGCTTTCCAAGCATCTTTAAATTTTTGAGAATTTTCATCGCATAATTGTTTTGGGGTTTTGCCTTGAGCAGCAGAAGTTTTTTGAATTTTAATTCCGTGTTCATCTGTACCAGTCAAGAAAAACAAGTTATTTGTTCTTTGTGAAAAATGTCTTGCAATAATATCTGTCAAGATTTTTTCGTATGCGTGTCCAATGTGTGGAGCTCCATTAACATAGTCAATTGCGGTTGTTAAATAAAATTTATCCATTTATAGTTTCCTTTTCATTACTTAGTGAATTATATCTAAATATTAGCACAAACAAGGGTTTTGAGTTGACAAACAAGTGAAAAATGATATATTAAAGAACAAGTGTAGGAGCTTTTTATGAAGAAGAATTTCATAATAACATTAGTCGCAATTTTAGCAAGCGGTTCAATTGTTTTGGCGGGTCCATTATTGAATACTGTTAAATTAAAACCCGGAACTTATGTTTGTAATGATCCAAATCCCAAACCTCACAAGTGTTCTATTATTGTTGAAAGGGAAGGAAGTTGGATTATTGTCGATTGCCATAAGCAAGATGATCAGGGTATATATGACTTAGTAAAATTCGGTAAATGTACTTATTACCCAGACCAAAGTAAGTATTATTCCTGCCAGTATGCTAGCGGGTCTTGTCTTGTCCAAATTCGTCAAGGTTCAACGGATATGTCTGTTTCTTGTAGTGGAAATGTTCCAGGGGGTACAGATAGAGCTAAAGCTGATGTAAAAGCCGGAAAATGTTATAAGGAGTAGTTAAATGAAAAAGTTTTTAGGATGTTTATTATTAATGGTATTCCTCTCTTTAGGAACTGCGGTATATTCTATCACTGTTGGAATTGAACCTCCTTCACAATATATGTATAACTTGAAAAGTTGTACTCCAAATGTTACAAGCCGTATAAAATATGGAATGGTTGGAAAGTACGAAATTAAAGGTAAATTACCGGATGGCAGATGCCAAGTAATAATAACAATGTATCAAAATTTTACACAGGAATCTTATGAAATACACAAGTCAATGTATAAATCTATGGCTAAATCTATGTTAGGTAAAGAAGTTGACGATTACCCAACTAGAGAGCAGTTAATTAGAGATGCGAAAAAAAATAAAGAGATAATGGTTTGTAAGTTTTCTGCAGAACAAAGAGCAGCCTTGTATAATGCTTATTTAAAACATGATGGGAAAAATTCTATAAATTTTGCTTATGATAATTTAATGATTAATTATTCTTCTGGAACTTGTTCTCAAGAATAAAAAATTTATTTTTTAGGCAATTTTTTCGGACAAAAATACTTTATATATATACGTAGGTAAAATATAAAGGAATTGTATTATGTCTGAAAATTGGGTTACAGCTTTGGATGGTTTAGCTGCTGGCGGTGTAATTGATTTTGATGCTCCAGCTTATTTGTTAAATCAACCAGCGAGATATGTTGGTCATCCACAACTAGCAGAATTACCAATGACAAATATTTCTCTTCTGCCAGAAGGTACAAAGATTAAACCTTTGCCGAAAGAAGATGAGTTTCAGCATTCTGATGGTAATCTTGTACAAAATCCTAAATGGAAAAAAGTTTTAGCTGGAATAGTTGTTGCAGGTGGTGTTGTAGCGACAGCTATTGGAATTTTGGCTCATCGTGGAAAAATTGATTTGTCTAAATTCAAATCAAAAATCAAAATGCCTAAGATGTCTGGTTTGAAATCTGCTGGAAAAACAGTATTAGATTATATCAAAAAGCCGTTCCAATTTATTGCAAGCAAATTTAAAAAGCCGTAGGTCTGAATTAAATATCGACTCCTTGCATCATATCAACGAGTTGTTTGATTGTTCCTTCCATCGTTACGCTATCGGATGTTCTTTGTTGAAGAAAAGCGTTAACTTTGGGCATCATTTGGATTGCAATATCTAGTTTAGGGTTTGAACCTGGTTGGTACATACCTACGTCAATCAAGTCCTTATTTTCCCTATACATTGATAATATAGTTCTTAATTTTCCTGCTGCTGCTTTGTGTTCAGGTGATGCAATTGCACTCATCAAACGTGAAATACTACCCAAAACATCAATTGCTGGGTAGTGGTTTGATTCTGCTACTTTTCTTGATAAGAAAATGTGACCATCAACAATACCACGCACAATATCTACGATTGGGTCAGAAATATCATCGCCTTCCATCAATACGGTATATAGTGCAGTGATTGAACCTTTTGGACTATTTCCTGCTCGTTCAAGAACTTTTTGTAACCATGAGAAAATTGAAGGTGGATAACCTTTCATTGTCGGTGGTTCTCCTAGTGACAAACCAACTTCACGCCCTGCCATTGCACAACGTGTTACGGTATCTGTCATTAAGAAAACTTTTTTGCCTTGATCTCTAAAATATTCACAAACGGCAGTTGCAGTGAGGAGTGCTTTTTGACGAATTAGTGGAGGCTGGTCGCCTGTTGAACAAACAAGAACTGATTTTGCCATACCAACTTCGCCTAAAGAATCTTCAACAAATTCTTTAACCTCTCTTCCCCGTTCTCCGATTAGGGCTACAACGTTAACGTCAGCATCTGAATTTCTGGCAATCATACCTAATAAAGTACTTTTACCTACCCCAGAACCTGCAAACAATCCCAAACGCTGTCCGCAACCCATAGTCATACAGCCATCAATAGCTCTAACCCCTGTTGAAAATTGTTCTGTGATAATTGGTCTTTCAAATGGTCCAGGAGGTGGACCTTCAATTGGTCGCCAAAGTGCATTTGTTGTATCAAGAGGTTTGCCATCAATTGGGTTCCCAAGTGGGTCAATTAATCTTCCTAGCAAAAAATCCCCGACAGGAACTGTAATAGGGCGTCTTGTTGAAGTTACTAAACTTCCTTGACCAATTCCGCTACCATCAAGCAAAAGTGATAATTGAGCAACTTCGCCCTTAAAAGCCTGAACTTCTGCGGGTTTAAGTTTCCCATCGTAAGTTTCGATATAGCACAAATCTCCGATTTTCAATCCAGGGAGTTTAACTTCAACGGTCAAACCTAAAAGTTTTGAAACAGTACCTTTGTAAGAATATAACTCCGTTTGAGCTAATTTATCTTTAACTCTGTGCTTTAATTCTTCTAAATCACTTTTATCAATGTCTTCCATAATAATTATTATAACAAAATTTTTGATGTAATCAATTTGTTAAGGCAAAAGAAAACGGCTTATCTTTTGTGATAAAGCCGTTTCCATTCAGATTATATTTCAAACTATACAGAAGCTAGTTCTCTGCTTCTTTCTAATTGAAGTGTAACTGTTGTGATGTCACAAACAGAGCTTGGTCCGAAGTATTGAATAGCTCCTGGGAACAAGTATCTATCATTCATAGCCCAATCTTCTCTATTGTCTTGTAATTGTTTGAATACAGGACCATCAAGTCTAACTAGAGCTTTTTGAATAACAGGTTTCATTTCACCGTGACGTTTTTCCATGTTCATCATCATTGTAAGAGGAACACCGCCTGCAATCCATTTGTCAGCACTTTCAGTTAAGTTTCTAACAGATGACAAGTAACCAGTCATTCCAAAGCTAATCAATGCAAATGCGTTGTAGCCTAATGAATAGCAGTAGTCAGCATCAAAGTTAGAAGGGAATGCACAACGTCCTTCATATCCGAAGAAGTGTGATTGAGCTGAGAATTTACCGATGAATGAACCTTCTTCTTTTAATTCATCTAATCTTGTTGAAATCATTTCGATTAACAATTTTTCTGTTTCAATTTTAGAAACTTGAACGTTACCGTGTGGGTCACGGTCAGCTAATAATTGACCTTTAATCAAAGCAGGTAATGATTTATAAACTTTTGCATTTTCGTCTTCTAATCTATTTTCAACGATGTCAAATTTATCTCTGATTGTAGTTGCATTAACAAAAGCTGGGTCATTTTCTAGAGTAGCCATAATGTCGTTCAAGTTAGAAATCATTGAACCCATTTCTGGAATAAATTCAATCAATCCTTCTGGAATTACTGCGATACCGAAGTTTTTACCAGTATTAGCACGTTTAACGATGATGTCTGTCATGTAATCGATGATTGAAGATAATGACATTTTCTTTTCTTGAACTTCTTCAGAAATCAATGTGATGTTTGGTTGAGTTTGTAATGCAGCTTCTAATGCTACGTGTGAAGCACTTCTACCCATAATTTTTACAAAGTGCCAATATTTTTTAGCTGAATTAGCATCTCTTTCGATGTTTCCGATAAGTTCAGCATAAGTTTTTGTTGCTGTATCAAAACCGAAAGAAATTTCAATTTGTTCATTTTTCAAGTCACCATCAATTGTTTTAGGGCAACCAATAACTTGAATACCAGCGTTATGTTTAACAAACCATTCTGCAAGCATTGCAGCGTTTGTATTAGAGTCATCACCACCGATGATTACAACTGCAGAGATGTTTAATTTTTTACATACTGCTAATGATTTTTCAAATTGTTCTTCTGTTTCTAATTTAGTTCTTCCAGAACCGATAATATCAAAACCGCCAGTGTTTCTGTAAGCATTGATGAATTCATCATCAAATTCTACATATTTTCCGTCGATGATACCAGAAGGTCCACCTAAGAATCCATATAATTTGTTAGCTGAATTAGCATTTTTTAAAGCGTCATATAAACCAGCGATAACGTTGTGTCCACCAGGAGCTTGACCACCTGAAAGGATAACACCAACGTTTCTGATTTCAGATTCTTTTGAAACGTTTGATGCTTCAAAAGTTACAGTTGGTTTTCCATAAGTATTTGGAAATAAAGCGTTGATTTGCTCTTGATCTCTAACAGATTGAGTAGCAGATCCTTCAACCATTCTTAATCCATTAACACCGTTTTGTAGGCTTTGAGGAAGTTTTGGTTGATACTTAAGTCTTTCAATTTGTAATGGTGAAAGTTTTTTCATGTATTTAAGTCCTTTCCTTTTGTACATACCGTATTACATGGAATATTTTACTACAAAAAAAGAATATTTAAAGTTAATGCCAAGCATGGCATAAGTTCGCTATGTATATTTGACTTAATTCATTCTTGAATAATAAAAATCCTTGATGTACAATTGTTCTGTTGGTTTTAACGAGATTATATAAATATTTGGTATATAAAGATACAGAAAGAGTGAATGATTATGAAAAAAGAACTTATTTTTTTAGGACCTCCAGCTTGTGGTAAAGGTACTCAAACCTCAAGACTTGCTGAATTTTTAGGTTTCCCACACGTTGATACTGGTTCATTATTAAGAGCTGAAATAAAGAATGGAACTGAAAATGGTAAAGTAGCTAAATCATTTATTGATAAAGGTGAATTAGTTCCCGTTTCTTTAGTTGCATCTATTATCAAAGATAGATTAGCTCAAGAAGATTGCAAAAATGGATACATTTTAGATGGTTATCCAAGAAGTGTTGAACAAGCTGATTTGTTAGAAGAAATTAACAAAGAAATTGATGGCGATGCTGAAGCTGATTTTAGAGCAATTTATTTTGATTTAGATACTGAAATTTTGATTTCAAGAATTGTAAATCGTCGTTCTTGTCCAAAGTGTGGAGAAATCTACAATTTGAAATTCAAACCAACAAAAGTTGAAGGCATTTGCGACAAATGTGGTACTGAATTAACTCAAAGAAAAGATGATAATGAAGAAACTGCAAAAGCTCGTTTTGATACATATTTCAAAGAAACTGCTCCATTGTTTGATTATTACAAAAATAAAAACTTGCTAAAAACAATCAATGCAGAAGGTTCAATTGATGAAGTATGGGAAAGACTTTTAAAAGTTATCAACGACTAATACAAGTTTTTTGAATTGATGAAAATAACCGATGTTTTATACGTCGGTTATTTTTTTAGGTTTATAACTCATAAGTTGGTTACAAGTTTCCCTCCCCAAGGGTGGAGGGATTAAGGGAGAGGGGTTGATTTAATAAAGAAATGTTTGTCGGGTTTATTAAATCTAACATAAAATATTTGTTCACTTTTTCTTTTTTATTTCGATGAAAAAAGAAAAAGCAGAACCGAA
>OIYY01000390.1_pt1 | contig 31400 bp, 23 predicted proteins | sample 1588341 | NCBI WGS metagenome assembly OIYY01 (sample SAMN03283287) | human gut metagenome | biome: human-associated habitat; material: feces | host: Homo sapiens | place: Peru | collected 2012 | reverse complement strand
TTATGAAGCATACTAAGTTTTTTATCTTCGCGCTCGTTGCTGCGATGACGTTCTCTGCCTGTGGCACTGACGATTCGCTGGAAATCACAAAACCTGATCAGGTAAATGGTGGTAATAACAGTGGCGGAAATACTGGCGGCGGAAATACTGGAGGTAATACAGGTGGAAGCACTGGAGGCAGCATCCTTGGAGATAATACTCCAGGAGTATCTACCAACAAGGCTAACCAAAATATGAACATGCCTACAGCCATTATGCCTGAGGTAGTAAAGAATGCCATCAATGGTTTGGAATTTCCTAAGATTAAAGGAGGATCAAGCTACGTGGTTACTCACATGGCAGATAATGCAGTTAACTTCAGTTCTGAATGGGATGACAATCTTCAAGCACAGCGCTGGACTTGCTACTTCTATTGTGAAAGCAACAAAGGAGGTAACGTGGGACGTACAGGAGAATTCATCAATGACCCAGACATGGCTAAGTATTACCCTGGTATTACAGAGTTTGCATCAACTCCATACCAAAATTCTGGTTATGACCGTGGACACCTGATAGCATCTAACGAGCGCCAAGTTTCTGTTGCATCAAACAAACAGACTTTCTATTTCACCAATATGCAGCCACAATATTCTACCTTTAACCAATCTAAAGGTATTTGGTTTGCTATGGAACAGCAGAACTTAAAGAAAAATATCTCAGGAAGAGATACTCTTTTCGTAGTGAAGGGTGGCACTATCGAAAACGGAAACGTAATAGAATATGTCAAAAACAGAAGCCATATTAAACCATCGGAGTACGTAAAGCAACCTCATGATGGATATATCCCTGTGCCAAAATATTTCTTTGTAGCATTCCTAGAAAAGAAATATAATAAAGACACTGACAGTTTTAAATACAATGCCTTCGGCTATTGGTTCCTTCACGAGAACAAGGCATTTGATTCGAAAGATAAACTCGTAAACTATATCGTAAATATCAAGACGCTGGAAGACAAAACCGGTATCGACTTCTTCTGTAATCTCCCTGATAATATCGAGCAGGAAGTTGAAAACAAAGACATAGAAGCCATCAAGAATCACTGGGGCTGGTAAATAACATACAAAGAATCCGCTCTCTCAAATCAAAGAGTGAGCGGATTTCTTTTGTTTATATCATCATCTTCTCGGCAACTTCTTGATAGCATGTGGCATGAATGCCCTGCCGGTAGCCTTACCGAAGCTAGGAGCTACGGAATCGGTTGCAGCAGAACGGGTCTTCTTACGGGCTCCACTCGGATCGTAGCGCACTAAATCGATTTGCATCACATCACCCTTAGCCTTACCTGTTCCTATCATATAACCATAGAACACATCCTGCCCCTTTTCATCACCCAGATAGAAACCATACTGCTTAGCACCTGCATCCATCACATAGGTAGCACCCGTATCATTATAACGGATATAAATATCACCATTCTTATCGATATACCAGGTAAACTTCAGGGGCTGTTTTTCATTGCTTCCATCATCGGCATAATCCACTTCTACACCATTACCACTGAGCGAATTAACCTTATCACCCGCCTGATAGAACGTCATCTCGGCATTGAAACTATAGTTATTGCGAGACTGGCCGTCCTCAGCAAGTTCAGAGAGCATCACAGAGCCTCTCCAGTCGCCTGTAAGAGTCTGAGCCTCCGACAGCAGGTCATCATTCTGAGAGCCGTTAGAACCGTTGTTCCAGTCGCCCTGGTTCCATCCCCAGCCACCATGATTATAGTCATCATACCAATAATAATCATCATACCAGTAATCGTCATCATCACACGAGGTGAATGAGAAAGATGCAACAGCTATCGCCATCCACATCCATATCTGCTTAAACTTTTTCATATCAATTTATCAGTTAAGTTATTTATATTCTTATATCTTCTAATTATTGAGCTCTTGAAGAACAGCATTCTTTCTTGAACTCGATGCAAAGGTAGTGGTTTTTGCGGCTACCACAAAGGGGAAAAGGATACAAACTGAGGGGGAAATCCCTATTCTTTAGGAAAAAACTATTTTTTTATGGTATTAATTTCCATTTTAATGATGTATCTTTCTCTGTATCAAATATTTAACACAATCTTAACACATTGTTTCGATATTTTGTGTATCTTTGCATCAGTAATAATTCTAAGATCATACTTTTAGGACAAAGTAATTTCTAAGGATCAACTCAACAAATGAGTTTCAACTGTTAATTAATCGTTTAACCTTTAAAATTATTAAGTTATGAACAAATTTTTACGCTATTCATTATCATTGGTTCTGGCGTTCGTAGCTAGCGTTACGTTTGCACAGGAAGTAACTTTTGACTTTGACAATGATTACAAAACACTCTTCCCAGAACTGACAGGTACATCTTCTTCAGATTCTAAAGATGGAGATATCACCAAAGCCATGACATGTACAACTAATGGTATTTCTGTAACAGTTTCTGCAAAAACTTCTGGTTCGTCTGATAACCGAATCTGGAGTAGTTCACCACGTCTCAGAATGTACAGTGGAACGCTTACGATTCAAGCACCTGCTGACAAGAAGATTGCTTCTATCGACATTATAAATAAAAAATGGAATGATAATAACAATGCTGACGTAGGTACTAATAATAAAGGTTCTTGGACTGGTGATGCTAACAAAGTTGTATATACAATCGCTGGCAACACACAAATCAAGTCTATCAAAGTTACGCTCGCTGGTACCAAGATAGAGTACACCGATGCAGCAAGTGTAAAGGAACTCTTGGCTAACAATAAAGAAGCTAAGGATTACATCAACCTCAAACTCACAAACGCAAAGGTATTATACGTAAACAGCTACAAGGGAACCGTAAATACTTACGTACGTGAAGGTGACACTGCTATCGAAATGAGAACTTTAGGAATCGATATGCCTGTAAACAGCATCATTAGCGGTACTGTTAAGGTAAATTTGGCTTATGACGCAGGAATTCCTTATCTGTCAGCAAGCAAGGAAACAAACGGCGAAAATCTCAAAATCACAGAGAGCAACGAAGCTGCAGAACCTGTTATTGCAACTGTAAAGGACATCCTTGATGGCAAATACACCAACGACCTTATCAAGATTAAGGAGTTCACATTCAGCAAAGAAGAGTATACTACAGGTAAATTCAACTACTATGCTAATGATGGTGAAAACAAGATTATGATTTACGATAAGTTTAGCGGTATTGGTGGTGTTTCAAAATTAACAGAAGGAGAGAAATATACCTTAACCGGTATTTTCGGTGTAATATTCAAAAACATCCCTGAAGTTCTCCCTATCAAGGCTGTAGAAAAGTTTGAACCTACCGGCATCACTAACATAACAACAGACGAAGCTGCAAAGAACGCTCCTGTTTACAACCTCGCAGGCCAGAAGGTAACCAAGGCTTACAAGGGTGTAGTCATCAAGAACGGAAAGAAGATGATTCAGAAGTAATCAAATTCAAAACAACATATCCCTACTACTCCCCCGATATTCATTTATCGGGGGAGTTTTTTTGTTAGGCATAACATAAGAAGGAACCACAAGCAAATCAACCAAATATTACCCCTATAACATGAAAAGTGGAATAATTTAATGCAATAACATAAAAAAATACACCTAAAACTACGATATCTCATTTATTTTCACTACCTTTGTTGCGATTAATAAACGTATACGAATAAAAATGATGAAAAGAAAATTATATATCACACTATTAGGACTGCTCTCTACCATTATGACAGCAGCTGTACCCTACTGCGATGTGAGAAAATTCTCTATCACAGACGGACTCGCTGCCAATACCATCTCAGACCTCAAGCAAGGTAAAGACAACCTCATGTGGTTCAGTACATGGAACGGACTGTCGTTCTATGACGGCTACAAGTTTCATACTTTCAGAGACAACCCCGATGATATTGACGTCCTGTCAACCAACCGTATACTCCAAATAGAACCATCCTATAACAACAACGTGTGGTGTATCACATACGACCACCAGCTCTACGTATACGATACCCACTTCTGCCGGTTCTTTGCTGTAGGACAGAAATTCAACGAACTGTTCAACATCGACCTACGCGTGAGCCAGGTATACCCAATGAAAAACGGAGCTACATGGTTTACTTCAGAAAATGGAAAATACATCATCCGATCAGCAGGAAGAACCTTTGATGAGCGGAACATAGAACTCATCAAAGTAGGAGAAAAGGGACTCAGAAGCAGAAATGTATGGTACATCCATCAAGATATACACGGAAGAGAATGGGTGCTTACCGATAAAGGCGCATACATATACCATTCGAAAATTCCAAGCAAACTGCCTTTCAAATGGCTCAGAGGGGTAGGAGAAGATGAGTTCCTGGCAACTGAAGACGGTAAACTGGCAAAATATGACCTGCAGAACCGACTCACCATGATACCAATGCCAGAAGGCGTAACCCGTATCAACGAACTGAAAAATACAGGTTACCAACTCCTGCTGGCAACCAATCTGGGTGTGGTCATCTACAACCCGCGCACCTTCAAGTTTGATATCATCAACGTACAGAGCCCGAGTCAGCCTCTGGCAGAGGTAAAGAAGATTTATACCGATGCTTTCGGTATGGTATGGGCATTTACAGACGGTATAGGAGTAACCCTCGTCAATCCGAAGACCGGACAGAAACAGTGGCTCTTTGCCGACCAGGACGACCCGATGGACCGTACAACCTGCGAAAGCAATTTCATCACACAAGATGAACACAAGACCCTCTGGGTAGTGCCAAGAGGAGGAACCTTCAGTTATTTTGACCGCAAGGCAGGAAAACTGGTGCCTTATCAGCTGAGAAGCAATTCATCGGGCAACTACCGCATACCGAAGATTACGAAATATGTACTCTCAGACCAGGGAATCCTCTGGCTGACAGGCTCTCACGACCTGACACAGGTAGTCTTCAAATATCACCCTTACATTATCAACAAGCTGGATGTGGGCGAAGACGAAGTGTTCTCGGTGAATGCATCGCCAGACGGACATATCTGGGCTGGTTATCACAACGGAGTAATCCAGGTGCTCAACGCATCCTACCAAAGCATCGGATACCTGTCGCCAAGCGGACAGATCGTGCCACAGCAAGTAAACTTCGACGAGAAGGGCATCATGTCTATCCACTTCGATATCAAGGGAAGAGCATGGATAGGAACCAACGGAAATGGTGTCTATCTGATAGATAAAATGCAGGTAAGACACTTTGTTTATGATGCCAACAACCCGTCATCGCTGCCGTTCGACAAGATACCAGACATTGTAGCCGACCGCACCGGACGTATCTGGATAGGTACCTACGGAGGTGGGCTGGCACTTGTTAACGAGGCGGCAGACGGCAGTATCAGCTTCATCAGTAAACGAAACGGACTGCCTTGGGAGAAACAGCACTACGACCGCATACGCCGCATCTGCTGCACCACTACGGGAACCATTCTCGTAGGAACTACAGACGGTCTCATCACCTTCAGTGATGCCTTTACAAACGCAAGAAAGATCAATTACCACAAGACTTACTACATACCGAACGATACAACAAGTCTGGCTGCAAACGATATGAACAATATCATGGAGCACACCAGCGGCAAGATGTATATATCGCAACAGGGCGGTGTGATGGAAGAGATTGTGAGCAAATCGCTCCTGCAAGACAACCTGAAGACGAAATACTTCCATGCCATCGATGTTAACGAAGGCATCGTACAGGGCATGGTAGAAGACAACCAGGGAAGAATCTGGGTAATCAGAGAATCGAGTATCGACTGCGTAAACCCGAAAACGGGCCAGTGCAATGTGTTTGGACCTAACGACTTCGACTTCAACATGTCGTTCTCGCAAAGCCGTCCTTACCACGATCCGGCAAGCAACAACATCTCGGTAGGTACCCCGATGGGACTGATTACCTTCAATCCGGCTACGCTGAAGAAGAGCAACTACCAGCCTAAAGTCATCTTCAGTTCCCTCCATTATAGCGGAGAGAAGGAGTCGGAACCTATCCTGCACAAGGATAAAGTGGTGATTCCTGCCAACAAGCGAAACCTGACCATCACCTTCGCATCACTCGACTATCAGCGTAAGTATCAGACCAAATATCTCTACCGCATAGATGGTTATACAGCTCCAGGCGAGTGGATATCGAACGGAAGCAGCAATGTCATCAGCTTCAACCGTATCAGTCATGGCGATTACGTACTCAAGGTGAAAGCCACCAACTCTCATGGTGTATGGAGCAAGTATGTGGCAGAACTGCCTATCGAAGTGCGCCCTACCTTCTGGGAAAGCATATGGGGCAAGTTTCTCATGCTGCTCCTGCTCTTCGGTATCGTAGGCGCTATCTTCTATACCTACAACCAGCGCCAGCGCGAGAACGTAACCCACGAAATGAGCGTGCTGAAGAACGAATTCTACAACGATGCAGCCAACCGTCTGAGAACCCCTCTAACGCTCATCGGAGCCCCGGTAAAAACCGTTTTGGATACCGAACCGGGTATCACCCGAAAGGGCAAGGAACTGCTGAGAATGGTAATAGACAATGCCAACGAAATGCTGGTAATGCTGGACAAGGCTCAGAGATACGGCAACAAGGCAGACTTCTATACGAACAGCGGTCTGACCGAGGAAGATTACGACCTGACAGAAAGGGAGAAAGAGAACGGACAGATTGACGACCGCAATGCATCCGACTATCTGGAAGAAGTAAATAAACAGAAAGAAGATAAGGATGAAGAGACTGAACGCCTGGAAGAAATGGGCAAGGAACAGAAAGAAGCACAGGAAGAAACGAAACTCAAAGACCAGACGGTACTGGTAGTTGAAGACAATGCCGACCTGCGCAAGTTCCTCTACAGTATCCTCTCGCCTACCTATAACGTGCTGCTCTCAGAGAATGGAAAGGCAGGTTTGGTGATGGCCCGCAAGGAGATACCAGACTTTATCCTCACGGACGTTACCATGCCTGTGATGGATGGTTTGTCGATGATTCACGAGATCAAGCAGGATACCACCCTCAACAACATCCCTGTGATGATTCTCTCGGCCAAGGCAAGCGTAGAAGACCAGCAGCGAGGCTTTGATGAAGGTGTTGATGCCTATATCACCAAGCCATTCTCTACCCCTTATCTGCTCGGCCGAATAGAGGCTATCCTCACCCAGCGCCGCAACATTCAGATGGATGTCATCAGAAAGCTGAAGGAAACTGGCGATAAAGATGCCATAGCAGCCCTGCGAATACTGCCTGCAGTTGTTCCTCAGCCTGCTATTAACCAGGCTGAAACTAGTGCCGAGAACGAAGCGGTTGACCCAAACAGCGAGCTGGCATTGATGGCGGCACAGATGCAGGACAGAACCATGATGCGTGCCTTCAGGTTTATTGTTGAAAATGCAGGCAACCCGGAACTCAAGATAGATGATATCTCGAACGAAATCGGTATGAGCCGAAGCGTACTATATAATAAGGTGAAAGCAACGACCGGAATGACGCCGGTAGACTTCGTTCGCCATATACGTATCAAGAAGGCATGCGAGATGTTGCGCAAGACAGACGATACACTGAGCAGCATCGCCTTTGCAGTAGGTTTCACCGACCCTAAGTATTTCTCGAAGGTATTCAAGAAAGAAACGGGTATCGTGCCTACTGAATACCGAAACAGAACGCAGGGATAGCCCGCATCATTACAGATGAAAGCAGTCATCATTACTGATGGCTGCTTTTATCTGTATTGACAAAAAAGTAATACATATTACAGGACATATCTTCAGTTGTTGCCGAGCACAGCCTTCTTCGTTATCGTACACAGCAAAACGTTCAAGCAAGGAAAAAAGCAGAATAGTCATAAAATTGAGCCGTTTTGCTTTGTTTTTTGACCAAATATTGCAAAAAAGTATAAAAATGGGGGGGGTATTTGATTAATTTTCCCTTTTTACTGAAAAAAAGCTGAGAAAAAGTTTGGTGTTACAAGAAAATGTAGTATCTTTGCAACAAGTTCTTAGAAAAGTTAAATGATAGATTAATCGTAAACCTCTTTTTCTTTGTTTTTTTGAGGAAAAAGAGGTAAAGAAAAAGGAATGCAGGGTTTGTGAAAATCCTGCATTTTTTATTTTTATAACTTTCATGCAGGCCGTTATGTAGTCTTATAATCTACACACCTTTCTATTCACAAACCCAATTATCTACGGAATCTATATACTCTTAACTGCGATACTATCTACATTATATATATTACGCTTATTCCTTCATCTATGATTTTGTTCGATTTTTAGAATTTTTAAAAAAACTATTGAAGTATTCTAAGAGAAAAGTAGTATCTTTGCACTCTAGATCATATAAGTTGAGATCGGAAATATAGATAACACATACATAAAGATAAAAAAAATGAGAACTGTTTACGAATTTTCTGTTAAAGACAGAAAGGGAAAGGATGTTTCCCTCAAGGAGTATGCCAACGAAGTGCTGCTCATCGTTAACACCGCCACAAAGTGTGGTTTCACACCTCAGTATGAGGAACTGGAGAAACTTTATGAGACCTATCATTCTCAAGGTTTCGAAATACTTGATTTTCCTTGCAACCAGTTTGGTCAGCAAGCCCCTGGTACAGATGAAAGCATTCATCAGTTCTGCAAGCTTACATACGGCACAGAGTTCCAGCGCTACAAGAAGATCAAGGTAAACGGAGACGATGCTGCCCCTCTCTTCAAATTTCTGAAAGAATGTAAGGGCTTTGCTGGTTGGGACGAGAGCCACCCTCTCTACCCTGTTCTCGACAAGATGTTGAGCGAGGCTTATCCTAACTACAAGGAGAGTGCCGATATCAAGTGGAACTTCACCAAGTTCCTCGTTAACAAGAAGGGTCAGGTTGTAGCCCGCTTCGAGCCTACCACAAGCTTCGATGTCATCGCTAAGGCTATCGAAGAGTGGTTGAACTTCTAATGAAAGATAGAAGTCTCGAACTGAGAATAGAATCTCTAAATAAAAGAGAATAGAATCTCTAAATAAGAAGCCAGGTTGCTTTTCGCAGCCTGGCTTCTTTTATAATGTGATATTGTTATTTCAATATATCTCAAAGAATAATTGTCAACTGTTTGCTATAAACTATAAACTATCAACTGTTAACTGAAAATTAGTCAACCTTTGGCACATCCTTGAGGAACTGCTGGATTTCTTCATCACTTACTGAATAATTGTGCAAATCGCCATTAATATAGCTATCGTAAGACGGCATATCGATAAGACCATGGCCTGAGAGGCAGAACAGGATAACCTTCTCCTTGCCCTCTTCCTTAGCCTTCAGAGCCTCACGTATAGTGGCCGCAATCGCATGACAGCTCTCTGGAGCAGGAATGATACCCTCGGTCTGTGCAAAGAGCATACCCGCCTTGAATGACTCCAGCTGAGGAATATCTACACCATGCAGGTAACCATCCTTCAGAAGCTGGGAGATAATCATGCCCGCACCATGATAACGGAGACCACCGGCATGAATGTTGGCAGGCTTGAAATCATGACCCAGAGTAAACATTGGCAGCAATGGAGTATAACCTGCCTCATCACCGAAATCATACTCAAACTTACCGCGAGTCAGTTTAGGACAGCTCTCTGGCTCTGCAGCAATAAACTCAGTATGGCGCTCGCCTGTAAAGTTGTGACGGAGGAATGGGAAGGCAATACCACCAAAGTTACTACCACCACCGAAACAAGCAATCACCTGATCAGGATACTCACCTGCCATCGCCATCTGCTTCTCTGCCTCTAGACCGATGATGGTCTGGTGAAGTGCCACATGATTGAGCACAGAACCCAGCGTATACTTACAGCCCGGTGTGGTTGTAGCCAGCTCAACAGCCTCACTGATGGCTGTACCGAGCGAACCAGGATGATGAGGATCACGTGTGATAATGTTCTTACCGGCACGTGTACTCATGGAAGGAGAACCCTCTACAGTGGCTCCAAACGTACGCATGATGCTGGAACGGTATGGTTTCTGCTGCATGGTAATCTTAACCTGATAAACTGCTGCCTCCAGACCGTAGAGCTTAGCTGCATAAGAAAGAGCTGCACCCCACTGGCCTGCACCAGTCTCTGTTGTGACATTGGTATCACCCTCCTGCTTACAATAGTAGCACTGAGGAATAGCAGAATTGATTTTATGAGAACCTAACGGGTTGGTACTCTCATTCTTGAAGTAGATATGCGCTGGTGTACCAAGTGCCTCCTCAAGGGCATAAGCACGTACAAGAGGGGTTGAACGGTAGAAGGTGTACTTCTCCAGCACATCTTCCGGAATATCAATCCAAGCGTGCTCTGTATCAAGTTCCTGCTTTGAGCACTCCTTATTAAATACGTGTGACAAATCATCAGCACTCATTGGCTGATGAGTCTGAGGGTTCAACGGTGGCAATGGCTTGTTAGGCATATCTGCCTGAATGTTGTACCACTGAGTAGGAAGTTCCTGCTCGCTTAAGATGTACTTTTTCTGTCTCATGTTTATATATATGTTTAAAATTGTTGTATGCCTGAACAAAGGTACAAATAAAAAATGAAATAAAGAACTTTTTTATGTGTTTTTCCACTATTTTTTATTTTTGTCCAATAAAACAGCTTATTCTACAGGTATTATTTGTTACATAAGTATGTTTTTAGTGTCATTTTATAAATTCAACCAAATATTACCCCATAAAACACCAAATATTACACCCTATATTATAATAGAAAATAGTATCTTTGCAACAGAAAAATTCAAAATGCGTTGTGAAACGCTTATCATCATCTTTTACTTATACAAAAAACAAAACATTGGAGCTCAATAGGGATATTGAGATTCCAATGTTTTTTTTATACATTAAACTGAAACAAATATTAACGCATATAGTCTTATTTATTTTTCTTTTCAGTCTAAATCAGTCGTCTGTTTTATTACCTGAATCAATCTGCGATATCTGATTCAACAGATTTACAGCCAACCCTACTGTCTTCACATCATTGATGCGAAGCATTCGCTTGTTGAATTTTTCCTTCAGAACACAATCTTGAATATGACTGGTAACGTAAGCGAGTATGCGGTTAAACATCTGACTTCTGTAGAACGGACTGTTTACATTGCTCACAAACTGCATCTGCATATAGCCCTGCTTGAGAATAATCTTCTCGCAACCTAGCTTCTTGCCTACCCTACGCAGACCTACCACATGCATCAGTTCGTCTGCTTCATGAGGCACAGGACCAAAACGGTCTATCATACGCTTGCGGTAAGCCTCTACTTCCTCATCGCTCTCCAAACGGTCCAGTTCACGATAAAGGAGCATGCGCTCACTGTCACCCGGCACATAAGTCTGAGGAAAATACATCTCCAGATCGCTCTCTATGCCACAATCGTCAACGAAATCATCACCCGTAAGCTGGGCACCTTCATCCATCTTCTCCTGATAAAGATCACAGAACTCCTCGTTCTTCAACTCTGTGACAGCCTGAGAGAGAATCTTCTGGTAGGTTTCATAACCCAGATCTTCCATAAAACCGCTCTGCTCAGAGCCCAGCAGATTACCCGCACCGCGGATATCCAGGTCCTGCATGGCGAGATTGAAGCCGCTACCCAGTTCGCTGAACGTCTCCAGAGCCTCCAGACGGCGACGCGCCTCAGGAGTAAGTGCACTCTTAGGTGGCGCCATCAGATAGCAGAAAGCCTTCTTGTTGCTTCTTCCTACGCGTCCACGCATCTGATGCAGGTCACTCAATCCAAAGTGATGGGCATCGCTCACGATAATCGTATTGGCATTGGAAATGTCGATACCGTTCTCTACAATAGTGGTAGAAAGCAGTACATCATAATCATAATTGATAAAGCCCATGATGATTTTCTCCAAATCCTCAGGCTTCATCTGTCCGTGACCGATTGCTACCCTACAGTCTGGGATATGCTTCTCGATGAGCATCTTGAGCTCCGGAAGCTTGGATATTCTGTCGCATACGAAATAAACCTGTCCGTTTCGGCTCATCTCGAAGTTGATGGCATCGCAGATTACTTCACTACTAAACGTCACCAGTTCGGTATGAATCGGATAACGGTTAGGTGGCGGAGTGCGCATGATACTCATATCCCGGGCGCCCATCAGAGAGAACTGGAGGGTACGCGGAATCGGAGTGGCACTCATCGTGAGTGTATCGACATTTACCTTGAGCTGACGGAGTTTCTCTTTGGTAGACACACCGAACTTCTGCTCTTCATCGATGACGAGCAGTCCCAGGTCATGCCATTTCACGGTCTTTGATATCAGCTTATGCGTACCTATGAGGATATCAATCTTACCCTCTTTCAGGGCGTCAAGCACCTCTCTGGTTTCCTTCGTTGTGCGGGCTCTACTGAGATAGTCTACCCTTACAGGCATGCCTTCCAGACGCTTTTTGAAAGTCTGATAGTGCTGGAAAGCCAGAACGGTAGTAGGCACCAGCACCGCAACCTGCTTGCTGTCGCACGCTGCCTTGAAGGCTGCACGGATGGCAACCTCAGTCTTGCCGAAGCCCACATCGCCACAAACCAGACGGTCCATCGGTCTGCCGCTCTCCATATCCTTCTTCACCTCCTGAGTAGCCTTATTCTGGTCTGGCGTATCTTCATACAGGAAGGAAGCCTCCAGCGTATGCTGCAGATAATTGTCGGCACTGAAGGCGAATCCCTTCTCCCGTCGGCGCTGGGCATAGAGTTTGATGAGATCGCGCGCAATGTCCTTGATTCGCTTCTTAGCTTTGTCCTTGAGTTTATCCCAGGCACCTGTACCCAGTGTAGACAGGCGAGGCGGAGTACCGGTATCGCTGCGGCGATATTTGCTGATTTTATAAAGCGAGTGGATAGAAACATCCACCTTGTCATTGTTCGTATAGACGATGCGGATCATTTCCTGATAGCTGTTGCCCGTAGGAACCCTTACCAGACCGCCGAACTTGCCGATACCGAAGTCTACATGCACGATAAAATCTCCCACTTCCATCTCCTGCAGTTCCTTCATGGTGAGTGCCATCTTGCCGGCTCTCGCTTTATCTGAGCGCAGGTTATATTTATGAAAACGGTCAAAAATCTGATGATCGGTAAAGAAACAGCACTTCTTGTCATGGTCAGTAAAGCCTTCATGAAGCGTCTTGTCTACCGGTGTAAAACGGATGGCGTAGCGCTTCAGCTCTTCGCTTTCAAAGATATCCTTCAGGCGCTGTTGCTGCTTCTGGCTATCTGCCAATATATATAAGGTGTAACCCTGGAGCAGGAAATCCTCCAGAGTCTGGCAAAGCAAATCGAAATTCTTATGGAAAAGAGGCTGTGGAGCGATATTGAAAGGTATCACAGCCGAACTCTCTGACGGAGCGACCTTGCCGAACTCGATACGGAGATGAGCCGCTACTGCCTTCTTGAAATCGAGCGGAGAAACGAGGTTGAGCTCGGTCTTCATGTCATGTCTGATGCGCTCAGCCTCTACCTCAGTAGCTCCCTCCAGCTGCTCGGTAAGGCTCTGCGATGAGAAGCCTTCGGTATAGATCTGACCGATGCGGTCGCAAACGAAAGAAAGGTCTTTCGCAACGACTGGCGTACTTTCGGAGAGGAAATTGAGGAAACACTGCTTGTTGCTCTCGATATGGGCGAGTTCGGGCACGATTTCTATCTCTGTGCGCTTCGCCTGCGAGAGCTGGGTCTCAACATCAAAGGTACGGATGGTGTCAATCTCATCGCCGAAGAAGTCGATACGGAACGGATATTCGCAGCTGTAGGAATAGACATCGAGGATGCTTCCACGCACGGCAAACTGGCCCGGTTCATAAACATAATCGGTTTCTTTGAGTTCGAAATCGCGCAGGGTATGAACCACATCGGTCTGAGCAATCTGCTGGCCTACAGTCAGTTTCAGAATCCGTTCATCCAGATTCTGCTTAGCCACAACGAGTTCTGCCAGTGCATCGGGATAAGTGACTACCAGGAAATGTCCTCCCGAAGAGAGGCGCGCCAGCACCTCTGTACGTAGGATTTCGTTCGCTGCATCACGCTGCCCGTATTTCACGGCACGCCGATAGCTGGAAGGAAAGAAGAAGACCTTCTCCTGCCCCATCATCTGAGTGAGATCGTGATAAAAATAGCCTGCTTCATCGGCATCATCCAGTACGAAGAGTACCGAACGCCTCATCTTCCCCTGCAGAGAAGCAAAGAACATCGGAGCCGAAGAGCACAGCAAACCCTGGAGAAAAATGGAATGAACCGACTTCTTCCCCATCAAATCAAAGAGGGCATCCGCCTGTGGCGAACGCCCGTATATTTTTTCTATCTTTTGGATTTCCATCCAAGTACTGATTAGTGATTACTGATTACTGAGTAGTGATTACTGAGTATTAATCCTTCTTCGGATATTTCTTGAACCAGCCATCCAGGCGCAGTCGCATCACGCCAAAGAAAGCCTCACCAAAGATGCCACCACTCATCTTGCTCACACCTTCACGACGGTTAACAAAGATGACAGGCACCTCCTTGATCTTGAAACCTATTCGATGAGCCGTATATTTCATCTCTATCTGGAAAGCATAGCCCTTGAAGCGGATAGCATCCAAATCTATGGTTTCCAATACCTTACGTCGATAGCAGACGAATCCAGCTGTGGTATCATTCACCTTAAATCCGGTTACGATACGTACGTATTTAGAAGCGAAATAGCTCATCAATACGCGTCCGATAGGCCAGTTGACCACGTTCACACCCGAAATATATCTTGAGCCTACAGCCACATCATACCCCTCATCGTGAGTTGCCGCATAGAGACGAGGCAAATCATTAGGATCATGACTGAAGTCGGCATCCATCTCGAAGATGAAGTCATAGCCCTGCTTCAATGACCATTTGAAGCCCATGATATAGGCAGTACCCAAACCGAGTTTACCCGAACGCTCCAGGATATGCAGACGACCGGCAAACTCATTAGCCATCAAGCCCTTGACGATGGCAGCAGTCCCGTCAGGACTTCCGTCATCGATAACGAGGATATCAAACTGCTTTTCGAGACCGAAGACAGCACGGATGATTTTCTCGATATTTTCCTTCTCATTATATGTAGGAATGATTACTATGCTATCACTCATAACTTCTTCTAATTTTAATGATTCTGATTCTATATAATGTAATACAGATGCAAAATTACAACTTATTTTTGAAATAACAAGCGAAAAACCGAAATTATTGGTCCGGATTCTCTACAAAACCCTGATATTTCTTGTCAAGCCCGTTCATGATCGCCTCATAGCTCTTATTCATCTGGTTCTTGATATTGTCAGCTCCCTTGCCTATCGGCTCGATAGGCTCATGAATGGTGAGCTTCAGAGGATGCCAGAAAGCCCAGTAGATGTCCTTCATGCGAGGCTTCACATCAAAACTGCCATTGATGGTAAGCGGACATACCGGCAACTGCAGTTCATCGGCAAGCATGAAAGCGCCACGGCGAAACACGCCCATGTGCCCCGTAAACGAACGGGCACCCTCTGGGAATACCACCAGCGACATGCCCTCTTTAAGCACCTCGCGAGCACGGTCATAAGAAGCACGGATCTTAGAAGGTCCGCTCTTGTCTACAAAGATGTGGTGCGCATACTCACAGGCGATACCGATGAGAGGCACTTTGCGCAAGCCCTTCTTCATCATCCACTTGAAGTTTCTGCCCAGAAAACCGTATATCAGGAAGATATCGAAAGCGCCCTGATGATTGGCCACGAAAACATAACTCTGGTTCTTCTTGAGATGCTCACGTCCCTCCACCTTTACAGGCAGGAGGAGGATGCGGACCCAAAGCCAGGACCAATATTTACCAGGATAATAGCCCCAGAAATGACCATTACCCAGCATGCATCCCAAAACAGTAGTTAAACTGGTTAAAACGCTAGCCAACAAGAGGATAGGCAAGCATATCACAAGCTGATACAGACGATATAAGTACTTCATTTTCTAATTAAGAATTAATTAAGAATGAATAATTTAACATTCAACATTTAACATTTAACATTCAACATTCAACACTCAACACTCCTCATTTTCTCTTGAGTGTAATGACCACGATTTCTGCCGTAGCCCCTATGCGGATTGGAACGGTACCGCCCAGACCCGATGTGGTATAGAGCTGGCAACCCTCCTCTTCGAAGAGGCCGTAATCATAAGGAGTGAACATCGACGGACGCAAGCCCAGTACGCTGACCTGACCCGCATGCGTATGACCGCTCAGCGTAAGCTGCGGTGCTACGACCAGCGAATCCTTCTTGTCAGGTCCTATCACATCGCCATCCTCATCCTTCTCCTTATTAATAGTAGAAGGCCAGGTCTCGCGCCATTGCTTCGGCATGTGCTGAAGCATCAGCACGAAAGAGCCCGGTCTGATGCCATAAAGCGCCTTCCTTACGTTGGTGCGCTTTGGCTTGTCATAGTTCTCAGTACCAGCCACATAGATGCTGTCTGTGCCTCTATGCACCGCCACATGCTCATTCATCAGCAGATGCCATCCGCAACTCCGCTGGAAGTCCTGCATCCGCTTCTCGAGTGCAGCTATCTCCTGCTCATCATCTACATCCATATAATAGGTGTAATCGTGATTGCCCAGCACACTCATCACGCCATCTCTGGCTTTCAGACTACTGAGCAGCGCCTGATACTCAGGCAGTTCATCGGGCGTAACATTCTGTAAATCACCCGTAAAGCAAATCAGATCAGGCTTCTCGGCATTAATGCTGTCGATATCGCGCTGAGGCAGATGACCACGCCAGCCATAGTATGACCCGAGATGGATATCGCTGAACTGAACGATGCGATAGCCCTCGAAAGACTTCGGCAGATTGGGTACATAGACGGTGATACGCTTGACCTGCATCTTAGGAAATCCTTCGGTAAATCCGTAGATAAAGCAGAAGAACGCCACCGTTCCCACTACCAGACCGAGTAGCTTGCCCCAGTTGCGATGGCCGTGGAGGAGCCTCATACAGCACCAACCGAAGAGACTGAACAGGCTGAAGACAAACTGCGGAACCGCACATACTGCCATCATCACAAACCAGATGTCGATGAGCACCGGATTGCGTGGCAGGAAGTTGGGCAGTATCGTGATATACGCGCTGTAGGCGATAACCACGAAAGCCGGCAACCAGAAGAGCACCCGCTGCCAGAGGCTCTTCAGCCGTAACTTGCCATACCTTTTATATATCCACAGATACGGCAACAGTGTGAATACCACTACGGGTATCAATATTCTTGCTATCATTTCTTGATCAAACTTGATTGAAGATACGTTTTCATTGCCTGCACGGGCACTCCTCTGCGCTGTGCATAGTCGCGAAGCTGGTCATCACCAATCCGTCCCAGTTCAAAATACCGTGCCTTGGGATGCGCAAACATCAGACCCGAAACACTGGCATGAGGCGTCATCATTCCGCTTGTGGTGAGCCGGATGCCCACCTGACTCATATCGATGAGCTGGTCGATGATGAAGTTGGCACTGGTATCGGGCAGCGAAGGATATCCGATAGCCGGACGGATGCCCTGATAGCGCTCCTGGTGCTGGTCTTCGATGCTCAGCTGCTCATCGGGAGCATAGCCCCAGATGCTGCGTCTCACCTCTTCGTGCAACTTCTCTGCCGTGGCTTCAGCCAACCGGTCGCAGAGTGTCTGTGCCATCATATTGAGGTAGTCGTCCGTGCGATATTTCTTCTCCAGGCCGCCATCTACCGTCGTACAGAAGACACCCAGCCGGTCAGTTATTCCACTGCCCAGAGGTCGGATAAAATCAGCCAGACAGAGATTGGGTTCTCCCTGAGCCGCCGGATGCTGCTGACGGAGCATCGGGAAGCGTACTTTCTGCCCTTCCAGCCAGATATCATCCCCCTCACTGTTCGCCTCGAAGAGTCCGAAAACGGCATAGGTATGATATTCGCCTTCCCATGAATGGAGCATATCGAGCGCCTCAGCCTTCATTTTTTCCTTTTCCTCTCGAGGTTTGCCGCTCAATCCCCAGGCATGATAGAAATATAGCCAGTTGATATATGGCTCAATTTCGCTTATATTGTATACTATTCTTCGCATCCGATACGATATTTTATTTTACAATTCCCGTAAGATTTCCCTTTTTCAGGAATTGTTTCTGAACTCCAGTTCCTCTCCTCTGCAAGCGGCATCAAACACGCCTTTATCGTAGATAAGACGACCGTTACAGAAAGTCTGTTCCACTTTCCATGCAAACTCATCACCCTCTACAGGGCTCCATTTACACTTGCTCTGAATCACCTCTGCGGTCACCTTCCAAGGCTCTCCCTTGCGCACCACAACGACATCTGCCTTATAACCCGGACGCAGGAAGCCGCGCTGACTGATATGGAACAGACGGGCTGGATTATGGCACATCAGTTCAACCAGACGCTCGATACTGATTACCTTTTCGTCAACAAGTTTCAGCATGCTTACCAGCGAGAACTGTACCATTGGCATACCTGATGCAGCCTTGGCACAACCACCCTGCTTATCCTTCATCTGATGAGGAGCATGATCGGTACCTACTACAGTTATCTTACCATTACTCAACGCCTTACACAAAGCTTCGCGGTCAGCAGCGGTCTTTACTGCAGGGTTGCATTTGATGCGTGCGCCCTTCACAGCGTAATCTTTATCCGAGAACATGAGATGAGCCACAACAGCCTCGCCTGTAATATTTTCATCCTTACCAAAGAACTCCAGTTCCTTAGCCGTAGTAACGTGAGCGATATGGAGATGCGCCCCGCTTTCCTTAGCCAACTGCACCGCCAGACGGCTGCTTTCATAGCAAGCCTCCTCGCTGCGTATTTCCGGATGATGTTCTACGGCAGGGTCCTCACCCCATTTCTGCTTAGCCAGCTGCATGTTGCGGTTGATGATTTCGGTATCCTCACAGTGGGTCATCACCGGCAAATCCAGCTCTTTCGCCTTCTTGAAGATAGCCTGCAGCGCCTCATATTTATCCACCAGCATATTGCCCGTACTGGAGCCCATAAAGAGCTTGATTCCCGGTACACGATGCGTATCGAGCTGCTCAAAATCATTTACATTATCATTGGTAGCACCAAAGAAGAAACTGTAGTTCACATGACTCTTCTCAGCGCCCAGCTGCCGCTTTGCCTGCCAGGCCTCCAGAGTGGTAGTTTGAGGTACCGTGTTAGGCATCTCAAAATAACTGGTCACACCACCAAAGGCAGCAGCGCGGCTTTCGCTCTCGATGTCAGCCTTCTGCGTAAGTCCCGGCTCACGGAAGTGAACATGATCATCAATCACACCCGGCAAAACAAAACACCCCGAGGCATCGATGACTTCATCGTAATTGCCACGGGGTGCCTCGCCTTCATATATCTCCTTGATAAATTCACCATCCAACAAGAGGTCGCCCACAAAAGAGCGACCCTCATTTATAATGGTTCCATTCTTGATTAATTTCATATTACTAAACTTATAAAATGAAGAGTTTTACAAGATGTTAATGCCCAAGACCTTGAAAGAGTCCTGTTTCTACTCCTGACCTTCCTGTTTTTGAGGAATCGTAGGCGCAGCCAGTTCGTTGGCTGTAGGTGCCGGAGCCGCATCAGGATTTACCTGTGGAGCCGCTTCCATCTCTGGCTGCATGCCGCTCTGCGCATCTCGTGTACCGTTCATAATCTCCTGATTCTCTTGAGCTTTCTTATAATAGTCCTTTACATAAGGATCGTTCTTGAAATAGTCAGTAGCCTTGCTCATGATATCCTCAATCCAAGGAGAGAGCATCGGATACTGGTTGCCCATTGTAACGAGGAAGAAGACGCCCGGTCCCAGCACATTGTTGAAGTTGTCGGTAACAAACGAAGTGATGAGCTTGTCTTCCTGTTCAGAGAGGCGGATGGATTCCTCGTTCAGATGCTTGTTGACAGCCACCATATCGCTACCGTTCATGATAGCCTGGTCGTGCTTGTGCACCAGTTCGCGCAACTGATTCTGAATCTGCTGGTATTTCTTGAAGAATCCGAAGAGTTTATCGTTCATAGGAGTACCGCTTACCACCTGCTGTGTATCATCGAGCTTCACCGTAATGCTTCCACTCTCCAGCACCAGCGGCAGCACAGGGTCATCATCCATGAAGATATTCGCCATCTTCATAGAGTCGACAGAACCCTGAAAATGGAACTGTCCGTGCACTACATCGCAAGAATCCACGTTCTTGAAATCGTTGTTTTCCAGTATCTTAAGGTACAGCATGCGTCCGTCCAGAGTACTTACGTTAGAAGTACCCGAGATATCGTAACTGTTGGCACAAGATGCAAGTGCCATCAAGGCAATGAATGCGTAAAATATTCTATTCATAAGCTATCTATATCACTTTCGGTGAACAAAAGTACAATCTTAATTTGAACTGACGAAATAAATTGCAGCAATTTAATTCATTCTTACAAGATTTATGTTTTGTTTGCACTCCTATTGGCCACTGAAAGCTTTTTTCTCGTCCTTTCTATATTACTGATTGTTTTCCTTCTTCAGTTCATGAGAGATGCGATGCGTGGTATACAGTTCCAGCAGGGCTGCGATGAGGAGGAAGACTACCCACTTATTATAGAAATAGGTGATATAGGTCTCATAATTCTCAAACCAGCGGCGCAGGAAAGCATACACCGTATCTACCATCGAGATGCCTGAGAGCACGAAGAAGATGTCTGCTACATACTGCATGCGCTTCAGACGGTGGATTACCAGCGAAGATCCCTCATAGAACTGCATCGCCTGCATCACGCTGAAGAGTATGGTGCCCAGCAGGAACCCCCAGCTCGTTACCTGCACCAGCTGCGGATGTGAAAAACCAAATGCGAAGCAAGCCGCACCGACAACCATCAGCACGCCGCCCAGCAAGAAAATAGCACTTTCCAGTTTACTCAATTGTTTCATTTTCGTCTTGTTCGTTAGTTTTTTCCGGAATATCCGAACTCAATACAAAGATATCTTCATCATCAGCCTTCATGAAATAACGCTGGCGGGCTATCTTCTCAAATGCCCGCGCACCATGCTGCATATCGCGCAGGGTATGCTTGTCGTTTTCATACTGCTCACGATACTTTTCTATCTCCGAACGGAGCGTAGCTATCTCTATCTGGTACTTAATGTGCTGTCTTACACTATTGTCGTCAACTACACCAACTACCAGAACACCCGCTACAATCACTATAAGATACTTATAATGAGCGAGATAATTCCATATAATACCAAGTTTTTTACTCATTTCTTCCGAATTTGTTTGCAAAGATAATATTTTTTTGTTATCTTTGCATCATCAATTAAGAAAAAATAATGGAAGAGTATATAGTTTCTGCAAGAAAGTACCGTCCGATGACCTTCGATTCGGTTGTCGGACAGAGTGCCTTGACCACCACTTTGAAGAATGCAGTGAAGAGCGGCAAGCTGGCGCACGCCTATCTTTTCTGTGGTCCGAGAGGTGTGGGAAAGACCACTTGTGCCCGCATTTTTGCGAAGGCAATCAACTGTGAGCACCCTCGCGAAGACGGCGAGGCATGCAACGAGTGTGAGAGCTGCCGCGCCTTCAATGAGCAGCGTTCCTACAACATCTTCGAGCTGGATGCCGCCAGCAACAACGGTGTCGACCAGATCAAGGTTCTGATGGAGCAGACCCGCATCCCGCCTCAGGTGGGCAAGTATAAGGTGTTTATCATCGACGAGGTGCACATGCTCTCTACAGCCGCCTTCAACGCCTTTCTCAAGACGTTGGAAGAGCCACCTCAGCATGTCATCTTCATCCTCGCCACTACCGAGAAGCATAAGATTCTGCCTACCATCCTGAGCCGATGCCAGATTTACGACTTCGAGCGAATGACGGTAGCCAATACCATCAACCACCTGAAGATGGTGGCTGAGAAGGAAGGCATACAATATGAAGAGCAGGCGCTCGCCGTGATAGCCGAAAAAGCTGACGGAGGTATGCGCGATGCCCTCTCTATCTTCGACCAGGCTGCCAGCTTCTGCATGGGCAACATCACTTACCAGAAGGTGATCGAGGACCTGAACGTGCTCGACAGCGACAACTATTTCCGTCTGGTAGACCTGGCTCTGGAGAATAAGGTGGCCGAGATGATGGTTACACTCGACGGCATTTTGAGCCGCGGTTTCGATGGCGGCAACATGATACAGGGGCTTGCCCAGCATGTGCGCAATGTGATGATGGCGAAGGATCCTCAGACCCTGCCTCTGCTCGAAACCAGCGACGACCAGAAAGCCAAGTTCCAGGCTCAGGCCCAGAAGGCACCTACACCTTTCTTATATAAGGCGCTGGAACTGATGAACCAGTGCGATATCCATTACCGCGCCAGCAGCAACAAGCGATTACTGGTAGAGCTCACCCTGATACAGATAGGCCAGATTACGCAGCCCGAGGATCAGGATGTGCCTAGTGCGGGGCGTACGCCCAATAGATTAAAATCCCTGTTTCAGAAACTCCTGGCTCAGTCTAAGCTTGCCTCTCAGGGTGCAGGTTCTGAGCCTTCTGGCAGCAGCGAAAACCGGTCATCACAGCCGGGAGCGTCTGCTGCTACAGCTACTGCTGTGCCTTCTTCCGGAGCCTCAGCAGCCGCTTCTGCAGCCTCCAATGCTGCATCTTATTCTGCATCTGCCACCGCTGCCGCATCTGCCTCTCCAGAAGGCTCAGCCGCTGCCGGAGCTGCTACTGATGCTGCATCGCCTCACAAGCCACGACTCAAGAATATCAAGCTGGGCGGCATAGGCATGACTTTCTCTAACCTGAAGAAGAAGGAGGAGAACCAGCGCCGCCTGCACAGTCCGTATGATGATACCAATGAGGAAAAAGCGACCATCACGGGCGACCAGAACGAGTTCACCCAGGAGCAGGTGGAAGCAACATGGTTCAGTATGTGTATGAGAATGCAGAACAAGCTGGATTTCATAGGTTTAGCCAACCGCATGAAGAGTATTGTACCGAAGATAACCAACTATCCGCAGATAGAGGTTATCATCAACAACCAGCTCTTGCTAGACGACGTTTTGAACATCAAGAACCGCATTCTCAAGACTTTCGTCTTAGGTCTTCACAACAGCGAACTGAGCATCAGCTACCGCCTTGCCGACCAGGAAGAGGTAGGCAAGGTTCTGACCAAGAATGAAGTTCTGGAACTTCTTATGGAGAAGAACCCGGCGATGAAAAAGCTCACAAAGGACCTGGATCTGGTCATGACATAGAAGATACTCCACACGATACGAAATTCTCCACTCCATGTAGGACAACCTATACGGAGTGGAGAAAATTGTTTTTACAAATATCGAAACTTGGAGCTCTAAGAGATACATAAGAGTGAAAGACCAAAGGGCGTTACAGCGTGACAGTTGTGACAGTTGTGACAGTTTTCAGCGGAGGGGGTATATTGCGAGTTTGCAGCTATCAAATTATAAGTATATATATTTAAATTATTATATATATATTTATATATAATAATTTACCTCTAAAGAAAGAGAAGGAGGGGGTAGGCGCTGAAAACTGTCACAACTGTCACAACTGTCACAACTGTCACACTGTAACGCTTTCTGGGTAAAAAGGAAGTAGTCAGAAGAAATGGCTTTTTTATAACATCTCATTGTTTTCTTGCTCAAAACACACAGAGAAACATTTTACAAAATATAGTTTTCTCCCCCACAACTCTACGACTTTTTTTGTTTAACTACGAAAGCCGGAATGTTAAAATCGGTTTAACATAACTCTGCAGGGTGAATTTTGGCGGTTCAGAAATTTTGTAGTACTTTTGCACCGTATTCATTTTTTTCCATGAAGCGCAGACCTTGAGGCTGTAAAACACAGCCTCAAGGTCGTAAAACAAAAAAGCCCCCGATGCAGAAAAGCACCGGGAGCCTTCGTAAGCAAATTATTATTATCTTAAAAAGATCAACTGAATATGCAGCACATCACAGTACACACCATGACGCACCGGCAGAAAGGCTTAAATGAGGTTCATGCCCGCTTCCTCAGCCTCCTTGCGCATCTCCTCAGGCCAGATGCTAGCCTGGATCTCACCAATGTGAGCCTTATGAAGCAATACCATGCACAGACGGCTCTGGCCGATACCGCCACCAATGCTCAGAGGCAACTTGTCGTTCAGGAGCTGCTGATGGAAGTAAAGCTTCTCTCTATCCTCCTTGCCCTCCAGCTTAAGCTGACGCAGCAGACTCTCCTTGTCGACACGGATACCCATAGAACTGAGCTCGAAACTGCGACCCAGAACAGGATACCAGATGAGGATATCACCATTCAGTCCCATCTTGCCGTTCTCAGCCACGGTGCTCCAGTCATCATAGTCAGGAGCTCGGCCATCATGCTTCTTGCCATCGCTCAACTTGCCTCCGATGCCCTCTACAAATACAGCGCCATACTTCTTGCAGATTGCATCCTCGCGCTCCTTAGGAGAAAGGTCTGGATACATATCGAGCAAATCCTGCGCATGAATAAAATGAATCTCCTTAGGCAGGAAAGGCTTCAGCTGAGGATAATGCTCGCAAGCCAGGAACTCGGTACGCAGGATGGCACCATAGATGCGGCGCACGATATTCTCGAGGAAGGCGATGGTACGGTCTTCCTTGGTAATCACAGCCTCCCAGTCCCACTGGTCAACATAGAGCGAATGAAGATTATCCAGTTCCTCGTCAGCACGGATGGCGTTCATATCTGTATATACGCCATAAGCAGGCTCAATCTCATACTCGGCAAGCGTCAGTCGCTTCCACTTGGCAAGAGAATGAACCACCTCAGCCTCGGCTTCGCCCAAATCCTTGATAGGGAAACTTACAGGGCGCTCTACGCCGTTCAGGTCATCATTGATACCAAGACCCTTCAATACGAAGAGCGGAGCGGTAACACGACGCAGACGGAGCTCGGTGCTCAGGTTTTGCTGGAAGAATTCTTTTATCATTTTAATACCCATTTCGGTCTGGCGCATATCCAGCAGCGCCTTGTACCCTTCAGGTTTTATCAGTTTGCTCATTTTTATCTATTTTTTAGTATTTGCGCTGCAAAGGTACAAAATAATAATTAATCTGCAAGCATTTTTCCAAATTATTTTGCAAAATGATAGCATTTTTTAGCTTTTCAGTAGCATTTTGTAGAACATTTTGTAAATACACATTATATATATGAAAAAATCTGCCCCAAATATTTGGTTATTTCAAATAAAAGCAGTAATTTTGCAGTCGACTTCCCGATTCGATGTCATTCAGGCGGAGAAACGGGCGGCAGGAGAGGGTCTCGTAGCTTAGCTGAATAGAGCGTCAGATTCCGGTTCTGAAGGTCGTGGGTTTGAATCCCACCGAGATCACCCGAAACAACAGAAATGATTAATAATTGAAAACATGGATTTAGTAGAACGATTTATAAACTATACGAAATTCGACACACAGTCGAGCGAAGAATCGACCAGCGTGCCTAGTACGGCAAAACAGCTCGAATTTGCCAAGTACCTGAAGAAGGAACTTGAGGACGAAGGACTGAGCGATGTCGAAATGGATGACATGGGCTACATCTATGCCACTCTGAAGAGCAATACCAAGAAAAAGACTCCTACCATCGGATTTATTTCACACATGGATACATCGCCTGATGCCAGCGGAAAGGATGTAAAGGCGCGCGTCATCAAGAACTATGACGGCAACGACATCGAGCTGAGCCCGGGCATCATCTCAAGCGTTGAGACTTTCCCAGAGCTGAAGGCTCACAAGGGAGAGGATATCATCGTAACAGACGGTACTACCCTGCTGGGTGCCGACGACAAGGCGGGCATCGCTGAAATCGTACAGGCAATGTGCTATCTGCGCGACCATGACGAAATCAAGCACGGAGATATCCGCGTAGGTTTCAATCCTGACGAGGAAATCGGTATGGGTGCACATCATTTCGACGTAGAGAAGTTTGGCTGCGACTGGGCTTACACCGTAGATGGCGGCGACCTGGGCGACCTGGAATACGAGAACTTCAATGCTGCCGGAGCTAAAATCATCATCAAGGGCGTGAGCGTTCATACAGGCTATGCCAAGGGAAAGATGGTGAATGCAAGCCGACTGGCTGTGGAATTCCAGAACATGATTCCTGAGAACGAGACTCCAGAGCAGACTGAAGGCTACCAGGGTTTCTACCACCTCATCGGCATCGAGAGCCGCTGCGAGGAGGCAAAACTCAGCTACATCATCCGAGATCACGACCGCAACAAGTTTGAAAGCCGCAAGGATTTCATCGAGGACTGCGTGAACAAGATGAACGAGAAGTATGGCGACGGAACCGTAAAGGCGGTTATCTACGACCAGTACTATAACATGAAGGAGAAGATTGATCCTAACATGCACGTCATCGACATCGTGCTCAGAGCGATGCAGGAGAGCGGCGTCCCACCTCGCGTAGAACCTATCCGCGGCGGTACCGACGGAGCCCAGCTGAGCTTCAAGGGGCTGCCTTGTCCTAACATCTTCGCCGGCGGTGTCAACTTCCACGGCCCTCATGAGTTTGTGAGCATCCAGGTAATGGAGAAGGTAGTGAAGACCATCGTGAAAATAGCGGAAATCACAGAAGAATTTAACGACTAATACAGATATGGGGAATTTAGACACATCTAAATTCCCCTTTTTCATAAACAGAAAAATATGGCTGAAATTCCATTTTTAGTAAAAGACCTCGCCCTTATCCTGATGGTAGCAGGCATCGTAACCCTCATCTTCAAGAGGCTCAAGCAGCCGCTGGTGCTGGGATACATCATGGCGGGATTCCTGGTTTCGCCACACATGTCCTACACCATGTCGGTAGTCGACGAGACGGATATCCAGACCTGGGCCGACATCGGTGTCATCTTCACCCTCTTCTCGCTCGGTCTCGACTTCTCGTTCAAGAAAATCGTGAAGATGGGCGCTTCTCCCATCATCGCCACCGTGGTCATCGTGTTCTGCATGATGATGCTGGGCATCAGCGTAGGCCACAGTTTCGGCTGGGGAAGGATGGACTGCATCTTCCTGGGCGGTATGCTCGCCATGAGCTCCACCACTATTATATATAAGGCATTCGATGATATGCGGCTGCGCACCCAGAAGTTTGCCTCGATGGTGATGAGCGTACTGATACTGGAAGATATCCTGGCTATCGTGATGATGGTGATGCTGTCGGCGATAGCGAGCGGAAGCAGTCCCGACGGCGGGCAGATGCTTGCCTCTATCGTGAAGATAGGCTTCTTTCTGGGCGTATGGTTTATCGTGGGTATCTTCGCCATTCCGTGGTTCCTGCGTTCGGTGAGGAAACTTATCAATGCCGAAACCCTGCTCATCGTTTCGCTGGGTCTGTGCTGCGGCATGGCGGTACTGAGCACCAAGGTGGGGTTCAGCAGCGCCTTCGGAGCCTTCGTCATGGGCAGCATACTGGCAGAAACCATTGAGGCTGAGAAGATTATCAAACTTGTAGAACCGGTAAAGAATCTCTTCGGAGCCATCTTCTTCGTATCGGTAGGTATGCTGGTAGACCCGAAGATTCTGGTAGAATATGCCGTTCCTATCCTCGCCCTGGTGGGCACGATACTGGTAGGTCAGGCGATATTCGGCACCTTCGGATTCATGCTCGGAGGCGAGTCGCTGAAGTCGGCGATGCGCTGCGGTTTCTCGATGGCCCAGATTGGTGAGTTCTCTTTCATCATCGCCTCGCTGGGTCTGTCGCTCGGCGTCATCAGCAAGTTCCTCTATCCGGTAGTGGTAGCAGTGAGTGTCATCACCACCTTCCTTACACCTTATATGATCCGTCTTGCCACACCTACCTATCAGGTGATGGAGAAACATCTGCCCGACAAACTCATCCATATTCTGAACCATTTCGCGATGAGTCATCCCCAGACGCAGCAGCAGAGCAAGTGGAAATCGCTGATCCGGCAGATGCTGGTCAACACCACCGCCTACTCCATCCTCTCGGCAGCCGTCATCGCCCTGATGTTCACCTTCGTGCTGCCGCTGACGCGCAATCTGCTGCCCGGCTGGCATCTCCACTGGTATGCCAACGCCATCACCGGTCTGCTTACCGTCCTATTCATCTCACCGTTCCTGCGCGCCATCGTGATGAAGAAGAACCACAGTGCCGAGTGGAAACGCCTCTGGGTGGAGAGCAGCATCAACCGCGTGCCGCTGCTCTTTACGGTGTTCGTGCGCTTTATGATAGCACTGGCTTTCATCTTCTACATCATCAATTTCCTCTCGCGCTTTACCAATGCGCTGATTGTCTGCATCGGTGCAGCAGTAGTGATGCTGATGATAACCTCCCGCCGCATCAAGAAGCGTAGCATCGTGATGGAGCGCGTCTTCGTTCACAATCTCCGCTCGCGCGATATTGCGGCTCAGGTGAATGGCGAAAAGCGGCCGCTCTACGAGGGTAGACTGCTGGACCGGGATATCCACATCAGCGAATTTGAAGTGCCTGAAGATAGCAATTGGACTGGCAAATCGCTGCGAGAGCTGCATCTGCGCCAGCGGTTCGGTGTAGACCTGAGCAGCATTCACCGCGGCTCTCACCGGCTGAACATCCCGAACGGCGACATGATCATCTTCCCGGGCGACAAACTGCAGGTAATCGGCAACGACGACCAGCTGCAGAAATTCAACACCGCCCTGCAGAGCGACCTGCTGCCTGAGGAGGCTGAAATAGAAAAGCGCGAGATGAAGCTCAGTCAGCTCATCATCTCTTCTTCCAGCGAATTCCTGGGCAAGACGCTCATCGAAAGCGGTATCAGAGACCGGTACAACTGCATGGTTGTAGGACTGGAAGAAGGTCGTGAGAATCTGACGCACGTATCCCCTACCCGAGTCTTCAAAAAGGGAGACATCATCTGGATAGTGGGAGAAGAAGCAGATTTGAAGAGAATCAAAAATTAAATAAACAAATAAGCCTTACTTGGCATCCGGAACCAGTTGGTCCGGTGTTCAAGTAAGGCTTATTTCGTATTCATCTGAGGCTCAGTTAAAGTTTACGTAAGCCTCATTCCCAGTTGGAATACTGCTCTACTGATAGGATAGGAGCTACTTCACGGTGATATGGAAGCACCCCTGCTTCACCTCATATTTGATATAGCAGCGGTTCTTTTCGCGGAAATCGCGGAGCACCTCGGAGAACACCCATTTCAGGGTATCATTCTGCACCTGTCGGCGAGGCTGTTCACGGGTCTGAATCTGCTTGTAGCGGTTGTAGCAGATATCGAAGGTAGTACCATAGAGATGACACGAATTCTCGGTAGCATTGCCGTTTCGGGTACGCAGTTTCGCCACATCATCCTTGGTGCGCAGAATGCTCGTCACGATAATCTTATGCAGCGGAATGCCCTTGATCTGCAGCGAATCAAAATAGGCACGGCCGATATCCTGGAGCAACACAGAGGCGCGAGGCACCAGGTAAGGAATACTGTTGTTCAGCTTGTCGACATAAAAGAAAGGATTGCTACCCACATACACCAGCTTGCCCTTGCTGTTCTCCGCCTCCAGACGGTTCTGTACCGGTTTCACGCCGTGCTTTGTAGCCGCCAGAATCTGCACATCCTGCTGGTCGGGGAAAGTATTGCCGAAATGAGGCACCGAGAAGATGCGATGCTTCACCTCCTTGCCATCCTTGTCGAAGAAGATAGAAGGCTTGCCGCTCTGTGCCGTATCAGGCATAACAGAGAGTTCATCCTTCTTCAGGTCCTCAGCCACATTCCCTTCAGCATCAGCCGATGCATCAGAAATCTCAGCAGAAGAAGCAGCCGAATCCTTCGCTGCCACTAATGTAGAATCAGCCGCATCAGCAGCCGCCGTTTTCGGTTTTGCCACCCCCGGAAAGATGACTCTCACCAGCGCCAAAAGCAAAACCACAATACCAAAACCCTGTAAATATCTATTCTTACTAATCTTCATAATTATCTTATTTTCACGAAATAATATTCTAAATTCTTCAGGCAAAACGGGAGCCGTATCGCCAATTTTAGCTGCAAAGGTAACAAAATCTCTCGAAAAAATAGCTTTTTTAATATTTAAAGAATGTTTTATTCGCCGAAATTTGCTCATTTCATGGAAAAGTAGTAATTTTGCAGCGTTATATAACAAAATATTAGATAGGATAGTTTAAACTTTATAGAATTAAGACATTTTGATAGAGAAACATATTGTACTCGAAGATATCGATCCAGTGATGTTCTACGGTGTGAACAATGCCCACCTGCAGATGATTAAATCGCTGTATCCTAAGTTGCGTATCGTAGCACGCGACAACGTGATTCGTGTGCTCGGCGACGAGGAGGAAATGGCAAAGGTGGAAGAGGATATTGAGCAGATGCGCAAGCACTTGCTTAAATACAACATGCTCAATGATGAAGACATCCTGGACATCGTGAAAGGAAAACAGACCAAGGCGGACAGCGTGAAAGGCGTGCTGGTATACAGCATCAGTGGCCGACCTATCAAGAGCCGCAGCGAAAACCAGCAGCAGCTGATAGATGCTTACGAGAAGAACGACATGGTATTTGCCGTGGGACCAGCCGGTACCGGTAAGACCTATCTCAGCATCGCCCTTGCCGTAAAGGCCCTCAAGGAGAAAGCCATCAAGAAAATCATCCTCTCACGACCAGCCGTAGAAGCCGGCGAAAAGCTCGGTTTCCTGCCTGGCGATATGAAAGACAAAATTGACCCATACCTCCAGCCGCTCTACGATGCGCTGGAAGACATGATACCTGCCGTAAAGCTGCAGGATATGATGGAAAAGCACATTATCCAGATTGCTCCGCTCGCCTTTATGCGCGGACGCACACTCAGCGATGCCGTAGTCATCCTCGACGAGGCACAGAACACTACCTCCCAACAGATTCGCATGTTCCTCACCCGTATGGGCATGAACACCAAGATGATCATCACCGGCGACCTGACACAGATTGACCTGCCACGCGAACAGCGGAGCGGACTGAAGGAGGCGCTCAGGATTCTGGACGGCGTGGAAGGCATAGGAGTTGTGAAGCTGGGGCAGAAGGATATCGTGCGCCACAAACTCGTAACCCGCATCGTCAACGCATACGACAAGTATGACAAGGAGAGAGCGGAAGCACGGGAAGCTCAGAAAGCAGAAAAAGATAATTCAAAATAATAAGAATTAAGAATGAACAGAATGATTCTTTAAAAATAGATTTCATCAAGAATGCAGATCATAAATAAAGCATATCATAAAGTTCAAAGTTCAAAATTCAAAGTTCAAAGTAAAATGAAAGCATTAACAAAGACAGATTTCCATTTTGATGGACAGAAGAGTGTTTACCACGGTAAAGTACGTGATGTGTATGACATTAACGA
>OIYY01000389.1_pt1 | contig 31490 bp, 26 predicted proteins | sample 1588341 | NCBI WGS metagenome assembly OIYY01 (sample SAMN03283287) | human gut metagenome | biome: human-associated habitat; material: feces | host: Homo sapiens | place: Peru | collected 2012 | reverse complement strand
AAATCTTTTTAAGATTTTTGATGAAATTGACTTGACTTCTTATAGTTAGTCACTTCCTTTATTTAAATGACATTACTTTAGTTTTTTCCTTCTTCTCTTCTATAAAAGAAAAGTCTTTTTTATATTGTTTTAAGAAATACATCTTATCTAAATCATTATCAAATATTATATCTGCTAATTCTAAAGTTTTAGGTAATAAAGCAAATTTATCTGGTTCTTTTTCTAGTTTATAATCTAAAAAGTATTCATCCAATGATTTCTTATTTAATTCTGATAGTTTATCACTACTTATATCTAGTACCCCTTTAGATGCTATATATTATATACAAAAACTAAAAATAATCAAGAAAAAAAACACTAAACCAAGTTAGTGCTAAATTACTTTTCTTCCCCAAGTAGCCAACCAAGAACATTAATTATTCTTATATTTTGTCATTAACATAATTATATAGTCATCTTTTATACCACATTTTTTAAATATTCAATTTTTTCTATTATAGCAATCATCTGAATCAATAATAACATATTATTTTTTTAATCTTTTAAACATCCAATAGGAACAACAAACACCCCATCTTCTCTTTTATAAGCATAATTACCCGTTGCAGTTATAACCATCATAAATGAAGGATTTTTCATTGTCTCAGTATCTATCTTATCATAAAGCTTTATTAGGTTTTCTGCTCCTTCTTGAATCAACTTATCGCCACCTAATTTTATTTCTATTAGTCCATAAGAGCCATCTCTTAAATGTATAACAGCATCACACTCTAAGTCAGAGGAATCTCTATAGTGATACACTTTTCCATTATTAGCTTCAGCATACACTCTTAAATCTCTTATACATAATGATTCAAACATTAATCCAAAAGTTTTTAAATCGTTAATCAAATCATTTGGTCCCATTCCTAATGCTGCTACTCCTATTGAAGGATCAGCAAAATATCTTGTGTCTGAAGTTCTTGTGGCAATCTTACTTCGTAAATTAGGATTCCAAGCAGGACTTTCTTCTACTACAAAAATTCTTTTTAAAGCATTAACATAGGAAAGAACAGTATCTGTATCTAAAGATGTAGAATCATTTTTTATCATATCTTTCCTAAGTGTTTCATTATTCGCTTGAGTTCCAATATTTCTAGAATAACTTCTCATTAAATTTCTCGCTCTTTCTGGTGAACGACTAATACCATCAACTCTTGAAATATCAGAATTTATTACTGCATCATAATAATCATAGGCTTGTTCTAAAGCAATATCTCTTTCCATAAAAACACTTCTTGGCCAACCACCTCTACAGCATAAAAAAGCAATATCTTCTAGTGACAAAGAATTTAATGCACTTATTTTATTTGGATTTAAAAATAATTCTTTTAAACTTATTTCACCATTTGATTCTCCTGATTCAAATAAGGACATAGGTCTCATTGTTAACCAAGAAAACCTTCCAGTACCTGTATGACTCACACTATCCATATTAGCAGGTACAGCTGATCCAGTTAAAATAAATTGACCTTCTTCGCCTCTATGGTCAACTTCAAATCTAACAGCATCCCACAATTTTGGTGCTAATTGCCACTCATCTATCAGTCTTGGAACATCACCATTTAATAACAGACTTGGATTAATATCTGCTAACATTACATTTTGTTCTTTATCTTCAGGTTTAGCCATATACAAAACACTTTTAGATATTTGCTCAGCTGTAGTTGTTTTTCCGCACCACTTTGGACCTTCTATCAAGACAGCTCCCTTACCTTTTAATTTTTTTTCAAGTATTTTATCAGCAATTCTTGCTCTATATTCTCTCATCAAATCTCCTCCTTATGCTTATTATTATATTCACTTTTTTAAAAATAATCAAATATTTTCGGTTAATTGCTGATTATTTTTCGGTTAATCGCTGATTATTTTTCGGTTAATCGCTGATTTTTAAATAAAATATAGAAAAAAAGCACTATCACATAATAGCACTTTATTTATCAAGTTCCTCTTTTAATAATTTATTAGCAAGAGCAGGATTAACCTGTCCTTTAGATTCTTTCATTACTTGTCCCATTAAATATTTTAAAGCTCTATCATGACCACTCTTATAGTCATTTACACTTTCCGTATTATTATCAATTACTTTCTTAATAATATCTTTTATCAAAGAGTCATCTTTTATATTTTGAATATTTTTCTCCTTCATAATCTCCTCAATTGATTTATCTTCTTCTAAGAACATATCAATTAAATCTTTAATATTATTCATAGATAAACTACCATTATCTATTTGGTCAATTAACTTAATTAATCTATTAGTAGTAATAGTAGTATCACTTAACTCTTTTCTAGTTCTATTTAAGTATGACGCTACATCACCTAGTAATAAGTTAGCTGCTACTTGATAATTAGTTTTTTCATTAAGTAAAGGTGTAAAGAATGATGAAAAACTTCGATTAGAAATAATCTTTTCTATTTGATTTTCTTTAATACCTTTTTCTTTATATAAGTTTCTTAATTCGTCAGGAAGTAATGGAATTTCTTCAATTGAAGAATTAATCATTTCATCAGTTAGATAAAGATAAGGAATATCAGGTTCTGGGAAATAACGATAATCATTACCAGTTTCTTTAACACGCATTAAGATAGTATCATTTTTCTTACTATCAAATCTTCTTGTCTCTTCCATTAAAGTTTCACCCTTAGCAAGTAATTCTTTATGTCTTATAATTTCTTTATCTATACTAAGTCCAACATTATGAATAGATCCAATATTCTTAATTTCTGTTTTAACCCCTAACTCATCAGTATTAGAAATAGATACATTAGCATCACATCTCATACTTCCTTCTTCCATCTTACAGTCTGATATATCAGCATAGAAAAGTATCTCTTTTAATTTTTCTAGATATTTCATCGCTTCTATACTACTATTAATACAAGGTTTTGTTACTATTTCAATTAATGGTACCCCAGCTCTATTAAAGTCTAATAAACTAATATTTCCACGATGAGCACTCTTACAAGTATCTTCTTCAATATGCATCTCTTCTATTTCTATTTTTTTCTTCTTACCATCGACCTCTATTTCTACATAACCATTTCTACCAATTGGCGTTCTATTCTGAGTTATCTGATAGTTCTTAGGATTATCTGGATAGAAATAGTTCTTACGGTCAAAATGCATTACTTTAGAAATATCACAATGTAAGACGTGACATGCTTTAATACCTTGTCTTACTACTTCTTTATTTAAGGTAGGAAGAGTTCCAGGATAACCCAAGTCAACTGGATTAACACAAGTGTTAGTAGGCATTCCATAAGTATTTTTACTATCTGAAAATAATTTAGTATTACTCTTTACTTCAACATGTACTTCAATACCAATTGTTGCTTTATATTCACTCATCTTTGATACCCTCTTTCTATAAAGGATGCTAATTGATAGATTGTTGCTTCATCAAAACTGTTACCAATGATATGTAGTCCATATGGTTTACTAGACTTAGGTGCTACTGGAAGAGATAATCCAGGTAGACCTGCCATATTAACTGGTATTACTAAAACATCATCTAAGAATGATTTCATCGGATCAGACATATCACTATCTAACCTATAAGCAGTAGTAGTAGTTACTGGTCCAATTACTAAGTCATAATTTGTAAATACTTTATCAAATTCTTTCTTAATATCATCACGAATAGATAAAGCTTTATCATAATATATTTTAGCATTAGCACCACTTAATAAGTAACTTCCTACCATAATACGACGTTTAACTTCTCTACCAAAACCTTCTTGTCTAGTTTTTAAGTACATCTCTTCTAAATTATTATAGTTTTCTGTTCTATAACCATATCTTACGCCATCAAAACGAGCTAAGTTACTACTTGCTTCTCCCATAGCAATTACTTGATATAAGGTTACTGCTTGATCAAGATATTTCATATCAATATAATCAACTACTACACCATTTTCTTCTAAGAATTTAATAACATTCTTAATACCTTCTCTTATCTCATTTGATACTATATCACTCATAAAATAATTAGGAACAGCTACTCTTAAACCTTTAACGGATGTATTTATTTTTCTTGCAAAATCTTCTTTATCTTTCTTAACACTAGTTAAGTCTTTATTATCTTCTCCTACTAAAACATTTAATAACTTAGCATTTTCTAAGACATTTCTAGTCATTGGTCCTATTTGGTCTAAGCTTGATGCAAAAGCAACTAATCCATAACGAGAAATTCTTCCATAAGTTGGTTTCATTCCTACTATTCCTGTGTAACTTGCAGGTTGTCTAATACTTCCCCCTGTATCACTTCCAAGAGCTAATAACGTTTCATTACTAGCAACACAAGCTGCACTTCCACCAGATGATCCTCCAGCTATTAAAGTTTTATCAACAGGATTCTTAGGTGCTCCAAAATAACTTGTTCTACTAGTTGAACCCATAGCAAACTCATCCATATTAGTCTTTCCAACAATAATCATTTTAGCATCTTTTATTTTTTTGATAACAGTAGCATCATAAATAGGAACAAAATCAGAAAGCATTTTAGATGCACAAGTAGTCCTTAAATCTTTAGTCATAATATTATCTTTAATAGCAATAGGAATACCAAAGAATAAATTATCTTTATCTACTTCTCCTAAATTACTAGCTTCTTCCACTGCTTTATCATTTATAGTAATAAAAGCATTTAAATCCTTATTCTCTTCAATTCTTGCAAGTGACTCCTTAACAAGATCTACTGGTGTTATCTTTCTATCTACTAATAAAGAGTGAATCTCTTCTAAACTTAAATCTAAATATCTATTCATTAATCATCACCGGCACTTCCACAAAATTTCCATTCTTAGCTGGAGCATTAGCTAAAGCTTCTTTAGCACTTATCATATCTCCTACTTCATCTTCTCTTAACTTAGCTTTATTAGAACTAGGAGTAAACATCAACTCATCATCATAACCTTTTATATCAACGATTTTTTTAACTTCATCTAATAATTTCTTTAACTCTACCTGAAAAGTTTCTCTTTCACTATCACTCATTCCAATACGAGCTAGATGTGCAATATGATCTACTTCTTCTTTTGTTAACTTATCCATCTTCCTCAATTCCTTTCGTCTCTTATTATACAGTTTTTTACTCAAAAAGAAAAGAACTAGTTGATTCTAAATTGTTTGTTTCTTAGCTAAATGCTATACTCATTATAGAAAGGAGAAAAAGACTATGAATGGAAACATTACTGTTAAAGAGAAGAAAAGTAAAGGTCCAGTTATCATTATTATTATCTTAGTATTAATAATCGTTGGTCTATCAACTTATATTCTAAGTGATAAAGGTATTATCTTTACAAATAAGGAAGAAAAGACTGAATCTAATAAGAAGGAGACTACTAAAACTGATAAAAAGGATAATGATGATAATACTACTAAAGAAGAAGATACTATCAAACCACTTGATCTTAGTAAATGTTTAAATAACAGTACTAATACTTATAGTAATCAAAGTGAAGCTCCAGCAAGTAAATATGGTCTTTCAATGAGTATTAATCAAGATAAGATGAGTGTTACTCTAAATATTGATTGGGCTACTTTTGGACCAATCAGTGGAGCAACCGCTTATGTAGGTACTGTAAAAACTTATCAAATAACTGGTTTCACTAGTAAAGTTAAAGCTGCTTATATTGGCGATGTTGGTCAAGATGCTACTGGTATCACTCTATTCTTTTTAATGGAAGATAATACTGTTAGTTATATGCCAATGTTCATTTGGAAACAAGATACTCAAGGTAATACATATCAGGTAATGAACTATACTAATGATAATTTTGTTATCAAAGGTGTAGTACCTACTGCTAAAGATGTAATTAATTTATACATTGCTAATGCCTCAAATGGTAGTGGTTATATAACAACTATTGCAGCTACTAAAGATGGTAGTTTCTATGACTTAGGTCTATTATTCACAAATAAAGATTATTAGGAAGGAAATTTACTACTCCTTCTTTTTTGATGCAATAAAAAAGATGTCTACTCTAAAAACATCTTTCTTGTAATAAAGTTAAATACCATTACAATAGCAGTCGCTACTATTTTAACAATTAAATAACTAATTCCCATAACATCTGATCCTAACCACATGATTATTTCGGTAATTATTAGACCAACAATACTAAGAACAATAAAGATAATAAAATTAGTCTTTTCATTTTTCTCTTTATTAACATCAAATACCCATTTAACACTTGCTATATAGTTATATATAACAGATATTGTAAAAGCAATAGCAGCAGATAATAAGGTATTAAGATGAAATACTTCTTTACAGATTATCAAGGAAAGATAATCAATTATAAAGGCAATTCCCCCTACTATTCCAAATTTAAATATTTGAATTAATAATTTTTCTGTCTTACTATTTACTTTTAGATGAAATAGTTTTAAACATTTCTTAACAAATAAAGCTGACTTATCCTTCTTCATTTACATCCTCCTACATAAAATAAATAATTATTATTGAAATAGCACAAATATTTTCAAAAATTAAAAATGATTCTAAATACTTGCTATTACTTTTCCCATTTAATACTATTTTTTTATTAGCTAAAACTAAAGATATTAATAGTAATAATGGAATAAAATATCTTCCTTGAATTCCTTTTATTAAATCTGCTTTATAAGGTGTCCACTGTAAATATAAACTAGTAAAAATAAGAGCAACAACAGCAAGAATAACAAAAGTAACTAGCCACTTTTCCCACTCTTTAATATTTTCTTTTTTATCTTTAGAAACTAAACTTACTAAAATAAATAATATTATATTTCCAAAGATTAAGAATGATGGAATAGCAATAGTAAATGATCCTAAACTTCTTCCAAACATTTCATATAACCAATCTCTTGAAAAAGTAATAAGGGTGGAAGTACATATTCCTAGATATCTAAATACATTCACTAAAATATAGTCTAACTGTTTATCAGAACCACTTTGTGCTTCTAAGTATGGTGATGAAATTTTTAACCAAAGAAGACCAAACAAAGCTGTCACTAAGAATATAATTATCAAAGTTAGATACTTATTTTTCTTTGATTTAAACTTATCAAGTGGTAATAAAAACATTAACAAACAAACTGGTAAGTAAACAATTTTAAGTTGCGATAAAACTATACTTGCCACTGATATTATTGCTATATTCTTGAAAGTTATTTTTTCCTTACTTTCTCGTAAATATAAAATATAAGATACAAAGAAACAAACAAGAGAAATAGTAAAGGCATCAGGAGCAAGAGATACCGCTTCTTGTAAAACTAAAGGTATTACGCTTATAAAAAGAAGGATTTCTTTTTTAAAAGGAATAAGCTTAATAGCAAAATACATTAAAGCAAAAAAAGCTAAAAAATTAAATATTCTACCAAAATATAGTTGTACCAATATATGTTTTGTAAATATTCTACTAATAATAATACCAAGTGCTTGTGGTAAGTAAGATATTGGTGAATAAAGTGAAGTATTAGCAAAAGAATACTTAACTTTTTTATTAGTCATTTTATATTTAAGATTATTAGCAAGATTTGAATAAGTATCATTACTAGAAACATTATAAAGACTAGAATCCAATTTATTACCAATCACATCTTTATAAATATGACTTGTTAAATGACCATTACTTATTTCATAAGCCCTGCTTGCGTGATTTGCTTCATCCGGTATCGTATTAAAAGGAAAAGCTATTAAGTAAAGGACTCCCAAAACTGGCATGATAATTAAAAATTTCTTTTCTACTTCTAATTTCTTGAATTTAGAAAATATAAAGGAAAAGGCAATTATACTAATTAAACCAATTATATAGATAATAATAGTTAATCTATTAAGTTTAAAATGACCAAATTTAGAAGAATTAGTATAAAATATTAAATAACAAAAAAAGAAAATAAACAGTAATATTTCTAGAATATATAGATAGTTTCTTTTAATCTTATCTAAAAATGACATTATTCATCACCACGTTTAGTATTTATTAACATTAGTTCAAATAACTGACGATGTTTCTTAACAACCACTTCTAAGATAAGTCCACAAGCGAATAGAATGATAGCAATCATTAACATAAAGCCTGAAAATATCAAAGTTGGATATCTTGGTACTAGTCCTGTTTTAAAGTATTCAGCAAATACTGGTATTCCAAAAGCAAAGGAAATAATTAAGAATAATAAACTCAATAAACTAAAGAAAATAGTTGGTTTATACTCTTTAAATAATCTTCCAATAGTTTTAAGTACTCTAAAACCATCACGATAAGTATTAAGCTTTGATACACTTCCAGCTGGTCTATCTCTATACCCTACTTTTACTTCTTTTAATAAGAAATTTTTATCAAGAGCATGAATAGTCATCTCTGTTTCAATTTCAAATCCTTTAGATAAAACTGGAAAAGTCTTTACAAACTCATAGCTAAAAGCACGGTATCCTGTCATAATATCTCGGACATCACTTTCAAATAGAAAGTTAATTAATCCTCTTACTAGTCTATTACCAAAGTTATGGAATGGTCTTTTGTTTTCTGTAAAATAAGTTGATGATAATCTATCACCTATTACCATATCAGCTTTTTTATCAAGAATTAAGTCACACATTTCTTTAGCATTTTCAGCAGGATATGTATCATCACCATCAATCATTAGGTAACAGTCAGCATCTATATCTTTAAACATACTTCTAATAACATTACCTTTTCCTTGACGATATTCATATTTTACTATAGCCCCTGCTTTTCTTGCTATCTCATCGGTATGATCACTTGAATTATTATCATAAACATAAATATCTGCTTCTGGTAAAGCCTTCTTGTAATCTTCTACTACTTTTTTAATTGTTTTTGCCTCATTGTAACAAGGAATCAAAACTGCTATTTTTTTATTTTTCTTCATCATTTCCACCTCTATTTATAAGAATCAATTTATAATTCTTACCATCTTCTTTTTCTATTTTATATAACTGATGACTCTTAATTTCTTCATCAAAAACAAACTGATATTTCTCCTTAAATTTATCATTTGCAACAGCTATATATAAATAATCATAATCTTTAATTTTATTTTTTATAGAATTATAATACTTTTCATAATCAGTATCATCATCTGTTGGCCAATTAAAATCTTTCATATTTGTAATTATTGGATTAGCATAATATTTAACAAAATACTGATATTCTCCTTGTGAATCTTCTGCTACTATAAATACTTTTTCATTATCTTTTACCTTTTCTTTTATAATTTCCGCATTAACCTCGTAAGTACTTTTATCTTTTTTTATTAAACTTGGAGTTAAGTAAGAAATTTTAGCAGGTGTAGTTAATAAAAATAGTATAATTGCTAAAGAAAGAAGGATATTTATTTTCTCTTTCTTATAACAGCAATAAACTAAAAGCATAATTGCAAAATACATAATGATTAGAACATAAGTAGACATATATCTATCAAAAGAAGCTAAGTAAATTGCTTCTGTATCTTTAAAGCAAAATATATAAGTACACCACATTACAAAAGCATAACCTAAAGCACCTATTGATAAAGTAATGATTAGTAAATATAATTTATTTTTCTTTATTAAATCCTTATTTTTAGTATAAATAATGTATAAGAGAAACAATCCTAATATAACCGCTTGTAAATAAGTCATGGGTATATAAGATGTTGATAAACTTTGTCCTTTAATAGATGTTATAAAGTTACCAGCTGCTATTTTCTGATCAACTCTACCACTTCGACCTCTATAGATACTATATAGTTTTGAAAGTTTAATATCAGAAGTATTAAACTGACTAGGAATATTTACAGTTTTAACAAAATTATTCCAATAACCAAATAATAATAGTGGAATTATTATTAACATTATAATGGTTTTAACAAAGAATTTAATATTTTTCTTAGTTATAATTTTTTCTTTTTTCTCTTTTTCTAAGAATAAACTTACAAAGTAGAAGAATAATATCATTAAGTAAAGAGTTAACCCTATTTGTTTAGTAAGTAATAAAAAGGCCGAAGAAATAGCAAGATTTACTAAAGTAAACATACTTTTCTTATCTTTACTAAAGAAAACAACTGATAAAGAATAAGAGACTAATAAAGCCATAAAGTAATCATTATAAATACTATTAACTATTCCATGTAAATCAAAGAATATAGTAGTTAGAAAAAAGATTAAAAATATAGAAACCGTTCCAAGTATACTAGTTATTTTCTTAACTTTCTTCTTTTCTGGTAATATAGATATTAATAATGATAATTCTAGTAAATGAAGAGAGACGATAGCAAAGGTTTCTTTATAGCCACCACAAAGTTTAATAACAAAAAGTTCAAATAACTGTAGAAGTGGTGGATAGTCTTTATGTGCTTGTAAAACTGAAGCTGAGACAGAATAAAATTTATCAGTTCTAATCATCTCTTTTAACATCTCACCCCAATGTGAATACTCATCCCAATGACTAAAAGTTCTATTAAAATTAAAGATAGTTATTAATACTAAGATTATTATAAATGAGTAAAAACTGCATGTTAAGTAATTATCTTTTATCTTACCTAATATTTTTTTATCTTTGTGCTTATAAATAAGATATCCTAAGGACGATAATGAATAAATAAGTCCCAAATAAAAACCTATATTAAAAGTTTTAAAAGTTATTTGACTAAAGAATAAAAGGAAAGCACAAAGCATTAACGTAAACGGTAAACACTTTCCAAAGGTCCTCTTACTAATTATAACAGTAGTTAAATTAGCTAATAAAAAGTAAACTAATATAGCAAGAAAACTAACAAGATTCATAAGTATCACTCCTCATATATATATTACATTTTTTATTTTCTTTTGTAAACAAATACTTTTATCTTACCAATTGATTGACAGTCCTAAACTGCTTATATAGTTTTTCACTCCATTTCTAATCTTTACACTTACTTTTCTTTTAGAAATGAAATCAAATATTACCTTTCTTAGATAATCAATAATAATACCAATAATAAATATAACTAAGGCTATAAAAAACATATAGAGAATAAACCTTAAAGAATATATGTTTCCATTATCTATCTTAAATAATTTATATATATTTGTTCTTATATACATATTTTCATGAAAGATATAAACACCAAGCGATAAAGCGGAAATTTTATTAATAAATTCACTTTTAATATTAATTTTTTCAAATACTAAAAAGATAGACACAGCTTGAATTATTACTAAAGGATTTTCATAGTTTAATTTTTCTGTAATAAAGTTACTAAATATTTCATGAAAGACACTATTAATTCCTACTAAATAACTAGCTGTCTTTGATAAACAAAAGTTAGAAATAGCCATTAAGAAGTAGATAAAGATAAGAATCAAAATATAACTATTATTAGTCATTTTCTTAAATAGATAACTCTCTTTTATTGGATATTTTCTAAGATAGGCTCCAACAAAATAGAGAAAAACAAAGTTAGTTAGTGAGAAGCCACTATTATAAAAGAAAAATTTATTACCAGAATTATAAGGAATTAAACTAAATAAAATAAAACAACAAATTAATAATTTCTTATATTTAGATTGATCTATATTATCAATAATTATATTTAAGAATGGGGAAATAGCATAAAGTAATAAATATATATTAATAAACCAATAGTCACCAATAAAGTTTACAAAAATATTTTTTACTATCTCCACTTTACTCAAAGTTATAACACCAGTAAGACTAAGTACTAACATAATTACAATCGTATAAAATAGACACTGTGCTATTATTTTTAACATCTTTGACATTTTAAAATTTGACTTACTTTGAAAGTAACCAGTTAACAAAACAAACAAATCCACATGAACTACTATTAATAACTGAATAAACTCTACAATAACAGTAAGAGTTTTATTATTACTATTAGTTAAAATATTACCTTTACCAATCACATGATACAAAACAATGAAAAACATACAAAGAATTCGCATCAATTCAAAATTAGATTTTCTTACCTTGTCTTTACCCATCAAGTTTCCCCCTACTACCTTGTCTTCTATTATTAAGATAAGTATATCATGTATTTAGCTCAAAAAAAAGAAAATAACTATATTTTTGCATTATTTTCTTCTGATTTCTTATAAAATTTATTAATTAGTTTAGCAAATTTTCGAGGCCAAAACTTTTCAAATATTAATAAGTCTTCCTTTGTTCTAACTCCTTCGCTAATTATTTTAGTAGTTGTTGTTGTCTCATCTATTCTATGTCCCATTAACTTATCACTAACAAAGACAAATCTTCCTTTCATTTTTGATAACTTTTCCCAAGCATACCAATCAATATCACATTTCATCTCTACTTCAAACTTATCTTTTGGTACATTTCTTTGGACATAAGTTACAGCAGGACAACTAATAGCATTACCAAACCTAAGTATCCATCTTTTAAAGAATTTATATTTTCCTAAACTTTTAAATTTTAAAGGAAATAATAAAATTCTTTTTATCACTAAATTTTTATTAGAATATTCTTTTCTATCGCCTTTAATCTCATAATAGTCAGTAAAGATTATACTAGCATCATTATACTTTCTATACATATCAACTACTGATTTAGAATAATCATAATCATATATATCATCTTGATGAGCAATAGTTACTAACTCACTCTTAACACAATTAGAGGCAAAGTCAAAGTCTTTTCCTATTCCCTTACCTTTATTATGATTAACTTTTACTTCTAAGTTATATTTCTTAGCCATATCATTTATATATTTATTAGGAGTAGAAGTAGCAATAACGACATTACTCTTATAGTGCTGATTTAAAACTGATTTAATACATTCTTCTAGATAGCTAGACTCTTTATATGCTAATACAACAAAGGTATGAACTTTCTTTTTCATTCTTTATCACCTAACTTCTTTTGTCTTTTATTAAGATAAATTCTTATATAAACTTTATATAACTGTTCATAAAATATATTTACTTTCGTAAGTCTTTTCAAAAAACCAATAATCCATCCTGATAAATACAAATCTTTAAAAAATGTTTTAGGTCTTCTAAGATAATAAATTACTTTTTTGGGTTTTGCCAAATAGATAATATCATCTTCTAAAAACTTAAAGTCACCAAACTTTTCTACATCCTTTAAAGTCGGATGATAAGCAAATTTCATCATATTATAAAAACTAAGTCTTTCGTCAATCTTTAAAATATATTTAATGTCTGAACTTGTAAAATCAACAATAAACTTTAAAGCTCCTTCTTGAATCTTTTCATAAGAATTCTTCTCTATTCCTTCTTTATATTCATAATCTAATAAAACTGGTTCTATTTTATCATTAACTTTCTTATAAGTTTTAACTGAGCCATGTGGTGCTAAAAACATACTTTCAAAAATTGAATTAATTACTTTTAAACATATATAAATATCATCGTTTTTAATTTCATCAAATAAAAAGCCATTCATCTTTATTTTACCAATATTTTTACTTTCCTTTAAAACTCCTACATAGTAACCATCTACTTTTATATTTTGTTTAGAAGCTTTAATAACATTATTGAAAGCCATCTGCATATTTCCATTCCAACCTATATCAATGATAGAAGCTGAAAAATCAAATCCTTCCTGTTTCATATACTGAAGTAATAAATCATATTCTCTCTTAGAATTTTTATAAATTAATGGTTTTACTTTTTCAAACAACAAAGTGAATTTTTCTTTAAATAAATCTTCATACTTTACTTCTTGTTCTAAACTATAGCCTTGTTTTTCTACAATTTCTTGATAATCTTTTTTCTCTAGTCCTAGCTTTCTAAATAAATTACCCACTTTGATATAATCTCTTATATAAAGTTTATCAGTCATTTCCTTTAAGTTATCACATAACCACAAAGTAGGTACTATTAAGGCTCTTCTTGAAGCATAAAAGTAATTAGTTTTGTTTTCTTTATCAACTAAGCGATAAGCTTTAGAAATAAGATAACCATCACGAGATAAGAAAAACATCTTATCTTTATTTTTAATATTTTCTTTTAAATAATTAGCAAACCCATACAAAATCGGTCCAAAAGTTTCATACCCCATATTAAAATAATAATCATCCTTAATATCTATATTATTAGAAATAAACTTTTCTAATAATTTATATTCATTAGTCTTTATTTTTTTATTATAAAAAGAGTTATTACTTTTATTTTTAATATGAATAGCCTTTATCTTTTTTTGTTTAGGTCTTAGATAATCACTTATAATATTATCACCAATATGAATAATTTTTGTAGGAAGAATATTTAAGTCTTTTAAGATATAATCAAACAAAGTACCACTACTCTTTCTTTTATTATATTTAGATGATAGATATAGTTTATAATATTTAATATTATTTTTCTTAAGTATTTTAATAATAGTTTCTTCATCTAAATACATATCAGAAGTAATGATTATCTTTTTACCTAACGAACTAGCTTTAGCATAATAATCATTAATTATATTATTATTTCTTACACAAACATTAATTTCCACTTCTTTTTCTAAAGCTAATAGCTTTTTACAAACATCTTTAGAATAATAATTTTCTAACTCTTTATATATTAAGTTAATATCTGCTTCTTCCATTTCACTATTATTTAAAGAAGCCTTTCTTTGAGCTAATAATCTATTAGTTTTAAAGTCACTAATCTTTTTTTTATTTAAAGAATTGTACTTACTTTCAACTATTAAAAAAACATCTTCTGGTTTTAAAACATTTCTAACAATTAAAGTATCAAATATATCAAAAGAAATATAATCATATTTAGAAAAATTCATAAGAAACCTCCTATAACATCTTGAATAAGAATAGTATACGTAAAGCTAATTCTTCACTTAATTTTAATCTTAATCTATGGGGATAAAATATTCTTTTAAAATAATTTACAAAAGTATCTTCAGTGAATATATTAAGCATTTTTTTATCTTCTTCACTTAATTTATCATTGTATAAGGATTTATATTCTTTTAAAATTTCTTTTAACTGTAGTAAGTTATCTTTGTTCTTTCCAAAAAATCTTTTAAGACGCCACACAAATAAAGTTAGTTTACTATGATTTGAATAAGTGACAGCATTTTCTTGTCTTCTATATAAAACAGATACTTTTGAACTATAGATAAACTTACCTACGCCACAAGCAACTTGTGCAAACCAAGCATCATGATAATAAATCCTCTTTGGTCTATTAGCATAAATAAAATCTTTTAAGGCTTTATTAAAACCAATATTGAAACCTAAAGGCCAGTAATCATAAATAACATTTCTAAGTTTTACCTCTTTCGGTAGTTTGGGAGAATGAGACATAAACTCTAAATTTGAAGTACAATTATCATATGCTCCAAAGTGTAGAACTGGTATTTTTGAATCAAACTCTTCCATTTTTGCTATAGCATCACTTATCTTATCCTTTAACCAAACATCATCTTGGTCACAGAAAAAGAAATAATCTCCTTCTTTTACTTGTTCTAGTAATTTCACAAAGCAATCGGGACATTTCAATGATTTACCACCATTAGGTACAATAATCATTCGTCTTCCTTTAACTTTCTTTTTAGCATAAGAAGCAATAATTTCTCTAGTTTTATCAGTTGAGCCATCATCTCTTGTATAAATATCTATCAAAGGATATGTCTGATTATATAAACTATCTAATAGTTCTTTTAAATATTTTTCTCCATTATAAGTTGCTAATATTATAACTGCTTTTTTCATAAACTAATCTCTCCTATATTTTTTTAAACCAATTATATAAATTATTATATATAAAACTAGTAATAATAACATTGTTAATAAATATGTGGAAGAAGCTCCAAAAACCAAATATTTTTTAACTAAAATATCAGATATAACTAAATCAAAGATAGTAGCAATTAGAAAGACAATTAACTGGGATAATGTATTTCTAATTATTATTAGTGATGAGGAAAGTATTACCGTAATACCATATAAAGTAGCACCAAGTATTATCATTAACAACTCTAATAAATAATCACTAAGTTTTATATTATAAACAAACTCTAAGACTGGTATTCCTAGAAAATAAGCTACTACAATACAAATGATTCCCATTATAAATAATGATAGTGATAATTTTATTGTAACTTTATTAAATTCTTTTTTACTAATTTCTAAACTGTCTTTTAATTTAGTTAAATATGGTTGAATAACAAATTGAGCTAAAAGGGCTATTAAAGTTGAGGGCATAATTATTATTCCAAAGATAGTCTGATATTTATCAGCAAGAAAATTATCAATAGAATATCTTGAAGCATTAATTACATACTGAGTTAAAATAGTAAAAGCAAAAGTATAAAATCCTCCTACTAAAATTGTCTTAAGAGCTAATTTATCAAATTTTTTCATTTTAAAATCTACTAGTCTTAAATTTTTAAAATCATAGAAAATAATAACTAAAAGATTAATAACAATTACTCCTAATACTGAAAAGAAAATGTTTTTTGTTAATAAATCAATTATTATAAAGATAATTAATCCTATCACGGCTTTTACAAATAAAGACTTACCAACTTTATAAAGTTGATCATGTTTTTGAATAATAGCATAAACACCTTCACTAAAGGCTTCTAATACCTTAAAAATAGTTAAACTAAAAATTATAATAGATTTACTAATATCATAATTTTTTATAATACAAAAAACTAAACTTGCAAGAAGCATAATTAAACAAGTAAGTAATTTAGAATAGATATAATCACTATCAGAAACCACTTTATCATTATCAGTTACTTGATAAGTTCTCCCTGAATAAATACCAATTATATAAAATAAACAAGCAGTAGAAAAAGCAAAAGTAAATAGTCCTGCTACATCTTCACCATTTATTCTAGTTACTGTTATCATAAAAAATAAGGAATTAAAGGCACATAAGGTACTACCAATTATATTCCAAAGAAAATTTTTACGCATATTACTTTTTTCTTTCATTTAATTTTACCTCTTGTTTTAAAATAGATAACTCTTGAATTAACAAAGTAGTTTTTTTCTTTTGACCTGCTATCATAACAGTTAAAGCCATTGTTAATAATAAAAGTATTGCTATTAAGACACCAATTATTAAGTTTGACATAGCTTGAAAACCAAGTTTTGTTGAAATAAAACCAAACAAATTAGGGAAAACAGCTACTAATAATATTAGTAAGGCGAAAAAATACCAAAGTAGTGAATACTTTTCTGGTATTCTCCCTTTCTTTAAGATATGAGTTGTAAGTATTATTAAAAATAGAGAAACAGCTATTAAAGTAATAGTTAAACTTAACGACATCTTCTATACCTCCTTATCTTAATTACTAAAAGAGCTAAACAAACATTAAGCATATAATAAATATTTTTCCAAGCTCTAATAGAAGATATACCACCCTCACGTTCATTCATTTCAACTGGTACTTCTACTACTTTATATTTTTTCTTTAACACTTCAGCCGTAGTAACTGGTTCTGGGTATTCACTAGGATATGATAAGGAAAAATCATATATCAACTCTTTAGAACAAGCTCTAAAACCACTAGTTGTATCATATATCTTTTTACCGGTTGCAAATCTCATAAAAGAAGAAATTACTCTAATTCCAATTCTTCTAGCAAAAGTAGATTTAAAAGTATCTAATTCTCCTACAAATCTAGACCCAATTACCATATCAGCTTTTTCATCTATTATTGGTTTAGTAATACTATCTACATATCTAACATCATGCTGTCCATCACCATCAAACTGAACAGCTATATCATAATCATTATAATAAGCATATTTATAACCAGTTTGTACCGCTCCACCTATTCCTAGGTTATGAATCAAATCAATATGCGGAATATTATTATCTTCTAAAATAGATTTAGTATTATCTTTAGAACAATCATTAATTACTATACAGTCATAACTAGTTTTATGTTTCTTATTATAATCCATCACTTTATTATAGGTTTTTAAAATATTTTCTTCTTCATTATAAGCTGGTATTATTAGTAGTATTTTTTTCATATTTTCACCTTCATCTAACACAATTTTACTATATCTTATCATTTAATAGCAATAGCAAAAACTATCATCATTAAAAGTATGAAAGGAATAGTTAATAATAATATTTCTTTTACTTTATAAGTATCTTTTTTTTCTTTAACAGTAGGGGTTAATATTACCATTAAAAATGGTAGTAGTGGTAAAAAATATCTAGACTGTACTCCAGCAATACTTGTACTACCTACTTCCGTAAATGATAGATATAAAGCAGTAGAGATAAGAGCAAAGATTAATAAGTACATTAAACCATATAATATTTTATTTTTAACATTTAAGTATTTTTCTTCTACTCTATTTGAAAATAAAACATAAACAAATAATAAATAAAATACTAAAGAAGTAAACTCTAATATATTTCCGATATAAGAAGAAGCATAAGATGGATTAGATAATGATTTAACACTAATAAATAACTTTGGTCCTTCTAAAAGAAAGAATTTAACTAGTACTTTAGCATATCTAAAAGGATTAGTTATTATTAGTCTAAACTGTTCACTAGCATTAGTGTTACCACCTCTAGCATCTCCTGCTACCCCACCTATTAACATTGGTAAAACAAAAGTAGACATCAATAACAAAGTTATTACTACTATTAAAATTTTTATTGCTCTAGCTGTTTTTTTATCTTTAAATTTTTCATCTGGTAAAAATATGAGTAATAATAGTAATGGGGCATAAATAGCCTTCGGTAAACTAGCCCAAATAACTGATAATACAAATAAGAATAAATATTTATTATTTACTTTTTTTTCTTCTAACATATTAGTATATAAGGAAAAAGCTAATACAATTGAAGCTATTATTGTGGGGTCATAAGAAAATTCTGTCGCTAAAAAGATAGATGATAAAGATAGACCTATCAAGAATAAATAATTTTTATATCGCTTATTAAGTTTAATAGCAAAATAGAAAATAGTAATATAAGCTACTAGATTAAGTACTTTTGAAATAACAAAAGAAAACATAAAACTAATATTTAAGATACTACCTATTTTAAAGGCCAAATAGAAAGGAAAATAAACTAGTTTATTATACTTATTAGAATATTCACCAATTAATCTAGTATATTTAGTTTTCTTATGCAAATTATCTAATGATTTATAAAGTCTAGTTCTTTCTTCTTTAGTACTAAATGTTTGATAATTAATATAATCTTGATTTTTTAACACATCAAAGGTTTTAGAATATTCCATACTAGTAGATGATATAAACTTATTAGCATTCATAAAATGGGTACTATCATCCCAAGATAAATAAAGACTATTAGGTAGGGAAATAATCATCAAAACACCACTAGTTAAAGCAATTATTAAAAAGGCTTCTTCCTTACATTTTGCAAAATAATCTCGATAAGTTATTAAAATAATAGTAACTAGCATAGTAAGAAACATTACTAAGAATCTTGTCATATCAAAATAAATGTTATTATTAATGGTAATGTCTTTTATCTTTACATCTTTATTATTAAAAGTAAGTTTTAATGAATCACTTTTTAAATTTATTTTTTTAGTAGCTTTATCAATCAGAATAGATGATATAGAACTAATACCATTACTACTCCAAGTAAAATCTTCTGGACATTTATAACTAAATTCTATTTTATTTACATAGTTATCTTTTACTTTAACGGTAATACTTGCTAAGTCTTTAGTGGCAACAAAGTAACCATCTTTTTTAACAAAGCCATCTAAATTTGTAACTTGAGCTTTATATTTATCATGATATTTTAAAACATTGCGATTAAAGACTACCACTTCTAAAAAAAGAGATAAGAAAATACTTAGTATTATAAGCTTTACTAAATTATCTTTATTAAATATCTTTTTAAGCATTTTCTCTACCTCCATTTTTTAAAAGGGAAACATATAATAGTAAAACAATAATTCCTAAAGAATAATACCAAATATAAAAGTAATTACTTTTCTTATATACTGTTCCAAAATATAAACTATTATCTTGCTCTTTATCATTTAAATACATACTAGTATTATTCATTTTATCAGTTATATAAAGAGTAACTGGATAATTGGTATTTTTGATTATAATATCTACTGTGTATTTTTTATTTTTCTTAAATTTATATTTTAGAAAATACATTTCGTTATCTACTAATTTATTAGCTTTTATTTTATATTTCTTAGACTTCTTACCATTAGAAATGGTTACTTGTATTTTTCCTTTAGTAATATCTCTACCATAAGTAGCAAAGCGAAAGCCAATAGAACTTGAATTTTCTTTTAAGGTAAAGTCTTGGGTAATCCTATCATTATTAGATAACTCTCCTATTACTTTTTGTTTGTCATCACCTGATGTAGTCATGGAATAGGTTTTTACTGGTCTAATTAGTGAAAAGAGGATTAATCCCACTAAAATAATTATAATGATTAAGGAAAATTTTATTTTAGTATTATTATATTCCATGTGTTTCACCCCTTAATTATATAAATCTAGTATTTTATCCTCAATATTTTCCCAAGAATATTCTTTTGCGGTTTTAATGCTATTAATAATTAGTTTTTCTTGTAATTTCTTATCAGCTACTAATCTTTCTAATTTTTCTACTGCTTCTTCTATATCTCCTTGTTTATATAAAAGACAGTTATACTCATCTTTTAAGTACTCACTATTACCACCATTAGGTAAGGCAAGAACTAAACCACCAGTAGCCATCATTTCAAGTGGTGGATAAGAAAAACTTTCTAAGATACTTGTCTTAATTAAGACGTCATGATTTTGATATATCTTAGCTACTTCATCATGAGGAATCTTATGATAAAAATTGTCAACATGATACCATTTCTTTGGTTCTTTTTCATAAGATAAATATGATATTTCATATTTAGACTTATCTAGTTTTTCCACAATCTTAAAGCTTTCATCAACATTTTTATAAAAATCTTTACTATTACCCTCTATTAGTATTCTTATCTTATCATGTTTTTTTCTCTTTACTTCTTTAAACTTTGCTAAATCTATTCCATTAGGAGCATACTTAGCATCTACTAAAAAATCTTCTTTTAGCCAAGTATTGCACCATTTAGATATAGTCAAATAATCAACATAAAAAATATTATTATAAGTTGAGTTAGCCATTCTTTTTTCATATTGACCTGGCTTATAAAAACCAGTTTCCATTGATTGAACTAAGTACTTAATATCTTTGCAATTAGCATACTCTCTTGCATATTTAAGTGTTAACCACATAGTTGCCACCATAGTATCAATATATGCTAAAAATTCTGTTCTTTTATAAGGAACAACTAATAGACTATCAGTACCTTCAGTAACAATAGAAACATTTTTAGTCTCATCATTTATATTAATAGCAGTAACATCATAACCATGTTTTTTTAAAATTATTCCATGTTTTACTGCTACCATTATCCCTCCACTAATATTGGTTGAAGGAAGAATAAAACAGATATTTCTTCTTAGTTTACTCTTAACAAAATCAACTACTTTTCTTCCACTAGTAGTAGTAACATGGTGTTTCATAACTTCATTATAAGCATTAAGAGCTATAGTTTCTCTATATTCTTTATCTTCTATCAATTTTGATAAATTTTCTTCCCAATCTTTTAAATCATCACATAATAATCCAGTTTCATTTGCTACTATAGCACTTTTAAAAGCTCCTACATTAGAAGCAACTGTTGGAATCTTAACTAAAGCTGCTTCAGTCCATTTATTTTCTGATTTAGCTTCATTAAAAATAGTATCTTCTAGTGGTGCTAAATTAATATCAATAGATCTAATTAGTTTAGGTAGGTCCTTCCAATCCATAAAAGGACTAGTTAGTACTTTATCTTTTACATCTTCCATCTCTTCTGGTAAATCTAAAAGACCAACTATTTGTAAATAAACACTAGGATACTTTTTTAAGATGTTTATAACACTAGGCATAATAAGTTTAAAATCATCATTATGAGTAATAGTTCCAGATAAATAGCCAATTATTATCTTAGAATCATCTTTTTCTACGGTATTAAGAGCTATTTCCGAATATTTTACCATCTCTTCACTAGCAACATTTCTATTTACAAAAACTTCTTTAACATGTAGAGCCATTTCTTTTTGTAATCTATCAGTTGATGCGATAGCATACTCACATAAATCTAGAGTTTTTCCCATTCTTTTAACGCCATCATCATATAAATCTCTATCCGCTCCAGTAAGACTTTGCACATATTTAATTTGATCAGTATATTTAGTATCAAATACCAAATCATCTATATCATAAAAACAAGTCTTATTGTTTTCCTTAGCTTGTTTAATAAACTCTTCAATTACTGGTAAAATAGGACAACGATAAAAAACAAAGCCACGATAAAATCTTAACATATCAAGTGTTAATTTATCATAGTCAATCTTATCACAGCTTAATCCATAAGACTCAAATTGTTCAATTTGATGATCTACTCTATAACGTTGAGGATGAGGAAGACAACAACCATTAATAAATAAGATATCTTTAAATCCCCTATCATATTTACTATTAAAAGTTGTTACTTTGAATTTAGTATAATTAACAGTCTTTTTAACTAAAGGACCTACTCCTTCATCTTTTAATGTATTTTTAACTTTAAGTGATAATTCTTTAATCTTACTCATAATACCTCCTTATTTTTTATATGGATATTTACCTTTGATTCCTTTTTTATAATCTTTTAGTCCTCTTAAATACATCTTAATCTTATTTATCTTATCTTTTTCAAACAAAATAACACCAATCATATTATGTCTTTGACTAATAAGGCTATAGCAATAACCAGGGTCTATATCAACATACATATCTTTAATATAGTGATAATTTCTCATTATATAGTATCTTCTAATAGCCGAATGATTAGTACATAAAAATAGGCTTCCTCTTATATTTTTATAGAATATATCTCCCAAGTTATGATCTATTTCAATAGAATTAATTCTTAGAATTTTATAACCATTCTTATGTAAGTTCATACAGTACTCGATATCTATACCATCGATAAATAAAAAGTCTTTATAACCACCTATCTTTTTCCAAATATCAAGATTTACTAAATTACCAGATGTCATTACATCATGTGGATCATCATACTCTGCCTCTGGTTTCTTATCAATTAGCTTAGTATGATGCCAAGGAGTAACAATACCTACTTTAGACATATCTTTAGTAAGTACTACTTCCTTCATCTTAGCAATTACTCCCTTTTTAAAAGTAGTATCTTGATCCATTGTAAGTAGCCATTTATACCCTTCCTTTAAAGCCTTCTTAGCTCCCATATTCATAGCAGTAGCTACTCCCAAGTTTTCATTTTTAAATATATATTCTATCTTTTCACTTTTAGGAAGACGTTTCTTATTGTCATGACCTTCCGTATTATCAACAATATATAATCTATCAATATCACCTAAATAAGTATCTATATTTTTAATATCTTCATCAGTTGGATTATAAAGTGTTACTACTCCTGCTATTTTTAAATCTTTTTTTGTTGTCATCTTACCCCTCCTATAATTCTTCTGCAAAACCTTTCTTTAGTTTTCCAAATATTTTATAACCTATAATTAGTATTAACACACTTACTAAGAAAACAATACCAAGTGCTTTTAAATTAGGCATAGTCTGATAATAAAAGATATCCCTATAAGAGTTAATTATTGTTGTTAAAGGATTTAAATTTAATATCCAGGAAAACTTAGCTGGAAATAAATCTGATGAATATAAAATTGGTGTAGCATAAAATAACATTGACACAAGAAAAGCTATTATATATTCAGCATCTCTTACATAAACATCTATAGCACTAGTAATAAAGATTAGTCCTAACATTAAAATGTATTGAATTAAAACTATTAGAGGTAATAATAATATATAGAAACTAAAGCCTATTCCACTACAAATTAAGAAAATAGCAATGATAATACATGATATTAAGAAGTTAATCAAGCCACTAGTAACTATAGAAATAGGTAATACTTCTCTTGGAAAATAAACCTTTTTAATAATTCCTCCATTAACAACTATAGTATTTGTTCCTTGAGATATAACATTAGTAAACCATGTCCAAGGTAGGACACCTATTACCACAAAGGTAACATAATGCGGTTGGGTTGATCTTAAGATAAAAGGAAAAACAATCGCATAAACTAAAGTCATTAATAGTGGATTAACAAAACTCCATAGCACTCCCAAAAACGATCCTTTATATTTTCCTCTTATTTCCTTACTAACATTACTCTTTAATAATTGTCGATAATCATATAATTCTTTAAACATTTTAACCACACACCTTTAAATAATCATCTATTACTTTATCAATTTTGCCATCTTCTTTTACTTCACCATTATATATCCAGATACCTCTATTACATAATTTTTTAACTGCTCCTAAACTATGACTTACAATTACTATTGTCTTATCAGAGTTTTTAAGTTCTTCTAGTTTAGCAAAACACTTATCTTGAAAGTGTTGATCTCCTACTGCTAAAATTTCATCTATCAAAAGTATTTCAGCATCAACATTAATAGCAACACTAAAGGCAAGTCGCATATACATTCCTGAAGAATAAGTACGAACAGGGGCATCAATAAATTCGCCAAGTTCGGAAAAATCAATTATATCTTGAACCCTAGCATCTATTTCCGCAGCACTAAGTCCAAAAATAGAAGCGTTAAAGTAAATATTTTCCCTACCGGTAAAATCAGGATGAAAACCAGCTCCCAACTCTAAAAGTGAGGTTAATTTACCATTAGTTATTATCTTACCTTCAGTAGGATAAATTATTTTAGTCATTAATTTTAGTAGGGTTGATTTACCACTACCATTAACACCAATAAGAGCAACTGTTTCTCCTTTCTTAATAGTTAAATTAATATTTTTTAATACTTCATGATAATCAACTTTAGTCTTATTCCAAAAAACAAGTCTTTCTTTTAAAGTATTGGGTTTATCATAATAAATCTTAAATTTTTTTGAAACATTATCTACTTTAATTGCAAAATCTACATTTTTATTACTTTTCATAATTCCTCCATTACTTACACCTAACTATTATATCACATTATATATCTTTTTTATTTTTTAGTTTTAATATTAGTCTACAAACAAAACTTCCATTTATAGTATCATATAAATCATTAATCTTATCTTCTAGTTCTTTTATTCGTAAAGATGATATTATATTGGCATCTGCTAAACTCTTAATAAGTTCTTGTTTTTCTTCATTACTAATATCTTTCATGGTAATACTAAAAGTAATAATATCACCCTTCTTAAAGTTACCATCTAAAACAATATTTAGTTCATTACTATATAAAAGATTACTATCTTTATAATTAATTGAATTATAAACTTGATAAGAGATATTATCAGATCCAGTTATTTCTATATCACTATAATAAACACAAGTTTTATTTAGGGAAAAAATATAAATCTTATCAGTATCATAAGATACTTTCTCTTTAAAGGAAAAACTATTATTCTTAATAGAATATTTTCCATGATTATCTTTATTCATATCGTAAGAATAAATATCACCAAAGTAAATACTATAGTTTTCATAATTAGAACTTACATTATGATTGTCCCAGTTAAACCATTTATTAGAAAATGCTTTTTCATTTATCCATTTAACTTTAAGACCTGTTTTATATATACAGTAATTAAAAGATAATTGATCTCTTGTACTATAATTTAAAATCATAGAAAACCAAAGTTTCATTGTCTCTTGAACTATCTTATTCTTTGGTCTTTTAATATAAACAGTGCTTTCTATTAATCCATTACTAAATGGATAATTTTCATCTTTATAAAACTTTAATATTTTATTAATATTTTCTTTTGATTCTTTATTAAAGCGATAACAAGCATAAGCTTCATCTATAATATTATCTCTCTCACCATGTTTAAAAGCGACAAACACATCTTTCTTATCTAAATAAGTATTAATAAAATTTTTTATGTTCTTCTTAAACGTTACTGCTCCATCCATCCAAAGTAATATATCATAATCATTAATTAATTCATGTCCCAAAATTTTTATCTTTCTTGCTAGTTGTACATTAGATAAATTTTTATCATTAATATAAATAACATTCCATGTATTAGATTTAATCTTTTTATTATTAGTAAAGCAATAATAATCTATTCCTTTTTCTAATTTTGGTATTTCTTTTAGATTATCATAATCTCCTGTTATACATGTATAAACACATATTTTGTTTTTCTTACTCATTTTGTAACCACCCTATCTAATATGAGTATAGCATAGTAATAGAGTAAAATTCAAAGTAAATTTAAATATATCTTAAATTAATATTTATACTATTTCCTATTATACAAAAAAGAATGAACATTCTCATTCTCTTTAAAAGTCTACAAACCAAACACTAGCATCAACATTACCAGTAATTCCCTTAACTTTTTCTTGTGATGAATACTGCCATCCAATATATGAACCAGTATATGTACAATAATGATTGTACTGAGCTATCCAAGCTATTTTATCTCTTAAATAAGGGGAGTTAAGTTGATTATCTGCCATTGATTTATAAGTATAAAGTTTAGTAATAGAACCATAACCAGCACTATTCATAACTTGCATATATCCATCTACTACTTGTGTATAGTTAGATAATTGCATATATGAAGTAATGTTATTACTCTCTAAATCATAAAATATTCCTATTTTTGGATTAAGTGAATACTTTTTTATCATAGATAAAGTAAAATTAGCATACTCCTTACCATCTTCCAATGTTTCGGCATAACTATACAAGTATATACCATATGGAATATTAAGTCTTTTAATAGCTTCTATATTTTTAGCAAATGATAAATCTTCTTCACAACCTGCTCCAATTCTTAGAATAACCCCATCAACATCTCTTTCTCTAGCAATTGTATCCCAATCAACATCTTTCTGCCAATTAGAAACATCTATAACTTTTTTAACATTTTTACCAATCATTACTCCTAAAGAATTGAAAAAATATTTTGTATTCATTATATTAATCCAGTCATTAGCAACATTACCATTTTTATCTTTATAATGGATATTACCATTTTCCTGATAAAAACCAGTAGTAATATGATAATTAGTATTAGCTAGACTATTCTTTCTAGAATCTATCTTTAAATATAACTTAACCTCAATAGCTTGTATATCATAATAATCTGCTCCCGTTTCTTCGCCATTCTTAGCCCAATCTAACCAACCATATCTTTCCGAATGAACACGATAATAAATATCATATTTTTCTTTTAATTCATCAGTTAAATCAATAGCTATTAAGTAAATTGGTTTACTTTGACCAGTTGTTCCTGTATAACTATTATCAGTTATATATTCACTCCATTTATCATCACTACCATATGATTTATAAATAACATTTCCTGATAAAGTAGTAGTAAAATTAATTTTAAATGCTTCTAATCTCTTACCAAGTCCAGTAGTACCAGATATTTCTCCTTCAGTTACTGCTTCTTGGTCACCAATAGACTGAACATGAGCTTGATAAGTTAGGCTAGTTTCTTTTTCTTGATAACTGTTACCAGTTGCTTCTCCAGTATCTTTTAAAACTAATTTTATTTCAATAGCTTCAAGACGAAAATCATAACCAATTGTACCAGCCATCTCTCCATTCTTAGCCCAACCTAACCAGCCATAAGTTTGAGAATGTACTCTATAATAGATATCATATTTTAAAGCTAACTCATCTGTAAGAATAATTTTTATAGCCTCTAACATCTTAGACTTTCCTGTTGTTCCTGTAACCTCTCCTGCATTCTTTTCATCTTGCCAACCTATACCTTCAATATATGATTGATACTTAAGTGACCCTGTATATTGATTATTATTAACACTAATAACCATAGCTTCTATTCGCTTACCCTGACCAGTAGTCCCTGACATTGCACCATTAGAAACTAGTCCTTGCCAACCTATATCTTGAACATGAGACTGATAACTAATTTCAGTAGCTGGTCCTACATAACTGTTACCAGTTGCATCTCCTGTATCTTTTAAAACCAACTTTATTTCAATAGCTTCTAGTCTTTTATATTCATTAATAGTACCAGCTGTCTCGCCATTCTTAGCCCAGCCTAACCAGCTATAAGTTTGAGAATGCACTCTATAATAGATATCATATTTAGTAGCAATCTCTCCTGTAAGTCTTATTTTAATAGCTTCAAGTCGTTTGTATTCACCTTCAGTACCAGCCATTTCTCCATCTTTTTTCCAGCCTTGCCAAGCATAAGTTTGGACAAAAGTCTGATACTCAACGCCTCCTTCTATAGATGAGTCTAAATTAATTTTTATTCCTTCAAGACGTTTATATTCACCAACAGTACCAGATAATTCTCCATCTTTCTTATTATCTTGCCAACCATAAGTTTGAACATGTGTTGAATAAGTGATAGAAGGTGTGGTAGTAGCCTCCTCTACTTTAGTAGTAATATCACTAGCATTAACGGTTTTACAAGAAAGCAAAAGAAAAAGAATTAATAATTTAACAATCTTTTTCATCAACTTCTCCTCCTTGCCGGATTAAATAATATTATTCCATTATATTTATTTAGTATTTTCTCTTTACAAATTACTTTTATATTAATCTTATCAAGCATTAAAGTATTAATTATAGGTGCAAACTCTTCTAATTGCTTTAAAGACTTTATCTTTATTTGCTTACCATCTGCAATATCAGCATAAGAAACATTATTATTAATATAAACAATTGGATCATTTTTAACATATTTAGCATACTTCTTATCATACTCATCATGCCAACGTTCAAAAAATATCTTTAAATGTTCTTCTCTAATTGCTAACTGTTCTTCACTTTCGCCAAAAGATACTCTACACTGATGATAAACGTAAGTATCTATTAATACTTTAGCAAGAAATCCTTTTTCATGAGCTTTAAACTGGTAATCAGTCTCTTCTGTATATCCTTTACCAAATATCTCATCAAGATATCCTACTTTGTTAATACATTCTCTACTAATCATTAAACAATTACCAACCACTGTACAAGCATCAAATGTTTTACCACTAAACTGTTTTTCAAACACTTCATTTACCTGCATAAAATTAAGTCCTAAAGGAATTGGATAAGATAAATTAGCAGCTACTGAGGAGATTGGACATAAAAGACCAATCTTATTATTTTTATTCATCGCATTAGCCATCTTTTCTATAGCATTAGCAGATACTAAACAATCAGTATTTAGTAGTAACACATAAGAAGAAGTTGAGAGTTTTAATCCCTTATTACAAGTTTTTACAAATCCTAAGTTTTTATTATTTCTAATATACTTAACTAAATTGCCATACTTTCTTTCTACTTCTTTAAGATAATTAACAGTCTCTTCACTTGAACAGTCATCTAATAAATAAACGGTACCTAATACATCATAATTTGTATTTTTAAAAATACTTTCTACACACAATTTTAACCAATCTAGTGAATTATAAATTGGTATGATAACATCTACTTTATATTTTTTCATATAATTACCCCCTATCAATATCTTTCTAAAGCATAGAACATACTACCACCTCTAGCATCATCTACATCCATACTTCTCTCATTCCAAATTTGTTCTAATGACACATAACCATTATTACTAACTCTTAGTGGATCATATACATATGTTGAATTACCAAGGTATTTATGAAAGACAATTGCATGATTCCAACTAGTTGTTCCAAACTTCCCAGGTCCCATAGCTGCATATATTATTTTCCCATCAGTTAAAGCTTTTATCGTGTCATCTACCGTTGTAATTGGTGTATATTTAACATTATAGTACTTAGCCGCTTCTACAACAGCAAGACCACTAGCACCAGTTGTATAATGATTATATTCATTAGTATTATAATACAAGTAATTAGCAACTTCCACCGGTAATACAGCTTTTCCTAATATTCCTGAAAAAGCCATGGCTAAACTAGTAGGAGTACAACCAGTATTAGCCATTGTTTTACCACCATAGTTATTATTAGCCCATCTTGCATCTTTTTGATTATAGTAAGTTGGAGTATAATAAACTTTTTCTATATAATGATTATTAGTATCAAGTAAATCTTTTGTCTTATCTTCCTTTAAGAATAGTTTAATTTCAATAGCTTGCATATCAAAATGATTAACACCTGCTACTTCACCATTCTTAGCCCAACCTAACCAACCAAATTTATCAGAATGAACTCTATAGTAAATATCATACTTAGAAGCTATTTTTCCTTCTAACTTAATACTAATCAACCAAATAGCTTTAGCTTGATTTTTAGTACCGGATACTTCCCCCATACTTTTATATTCTTCTTCAAATCCAACATTTTGAATATAAGACTTATATAAGACTTTTCCCTCAAGCTTAGTATCTAGCATTATTTTTATAGCTTCTAATCTTTTACCAAGTCCAGTAGTACCAGATATTTCTCCTTCGCTAACTACATCTTGGTCGCCTATATCCTGAACATGTGATTGATAGTTTAAGAAAGCATCTTTTGAAAGTAAACTGTTACCCGTTTCTTCACCTTCACCTTTTTTTACTAATTTAACTTCTATTCCCGTAATAGTATAAGAATAACCAATACTACCTGCTACTTCATCATTTTTAGCCCAACCAAGAAAGCCTAATTCTTTTGTACAAACTCTATAATAAATATCATAAGTTGAAGCTAACTCATCAGTAAGTTTAATTTTAATCGCTTCTATTCTTCTAGCTTCTCCTATAGTACCAGATATTTGATTATTAGTTTTATAATCATTTTCAAAGCCATAACCTTCAATATATGATTTATATAGTACTTTACCAGGATTAGCTATATCAAAGACATCTAAAGAAAATGCTTCTATTCTTTTTTCTTCAGTCATTTTACCAGATATACCACTAGTAACTTTATCTAACCAACCATAACTTTGAACATGAGTAGTATAAGAAAGCTTGTCTCTATAACAAACATAACTGTTACCAGTTTCTTCACCCTTATCTTTTTCTACTAGTTTTATCTCAATTGCTTCTAGTCTTTTATATAGTTCAGCTGTTCCTGCTACTTCACCATTCTTAGCCCAGCCTAACCAACCAAAACTTTGAGCATGTACTCGGTAATATATATCATATTTACTAGCTACTTCGCCAGTTAGTCTTATTCTAATTGCTTCTAATCTTTTAGCTTCACCAACAGTACCAGATAAATCTCCATTTTTTACCCAATCTAGCCAACCATAAGTTTGAGAATAAGTAATATACTCAATATCTCCTGCTATACCAGTAATATTTATCTTAATACCTTCAAGTCGTTTATATTCCCCTTCAGTTCCTGCTAACTCACCATCTTTTTTAGGCTCTTGCCAACCATAACTTTGAACATGAGTTGTATAAGTTACTGATGGTTTAGTAGTAATTTCTTCTTTATCCTTATCTTTTTCTTCTTCTATTTCTTT
>OIYY01000388.1_pt1 | contig 31536 bp, 19 predicted proteins | sample 1588341 | NCBI WGS metagenome assembly OIYY01 (sample SAMN03283287) | human gut metagenome | biome: human-associated habitat; material: feces | host: Homo sapiens | place: Peru | collected 2012 | reverse complement strand
TGGCAAGCAGAACGATACATAACGTTCCTGCTACACTGATATTTCCTTTTAAGAACTCGGACACCGCGACTGCCATACCGATCGCAGCTCCACCATAGGCAACAATATCCATCACGCTTGTGGAATTGAGCTGCATGGTCAGCACCTTCATCGTAATCTTACGGAAATTCTGGGATTCCACATCCATCTCATCTGCTTTCTGCTGGTCTGCCTGATAAATCTTCAGTGTGGTAAGTCCCTGTAAATTTTCAAGGAACGAATCTCCCAGTCCAGTATAGATGCTCCAATAGTTATTTAATAATCTCTTCGCCACTTTCTGTACCACCACGATAGAAATCGGGATCAGTGGTACACAGATCAGCAGGATCACACTCGCTTTCAGGCTCACTCTGCAAAGAATGATAAATAATGTCAGTGGTGCAATCAGGCTGTAAAATAATTGTGGAAGATATTTTCCAAAGTATGTCTCCAACTGCTCCACACCCTCAGTTGACACCTGTACGACCTCCGAAGAGGATACCTGCTCACTGTAGGAAGCTCCCAACTTTAACATTTTCTCATAAATCTTTTCACGCAGAATCCGCTTTACATCCACACACGCCAGATAGGAAGACCTTGCTCCCATCCGTTCACAGATAAATCGAATCACCACAACCAGAACTAAAATCAGTATTGTCCGCTCAATGATCGGTACGGTTACTGCCCGGTACACTACCCGTTCCAGTAAATCTGCGATAGAAAAGACTGCCAACACTTGCGACAGGAGGGCTGCCCACTGCCACAAAATCGTATACACGATATACTTTTTTGCGTGGGACAACAGCCCCACCAGTCTTGTTTTAATCATAGTTTATCTTACCTTTTTGTTTATTTTTTCGATTCTTTTTTACTGCATATCAAATGCCATACTGCAAGCACTGGATGATAAATCAGCATCCTTGGTCCTGAAAACCGCATAACCTGCCTGATCTGTTCTCTCACCTCTGGCTTATAGCAATGCACTTTACAGTTTGCGCAAAATGTCTTTTCTTTCATAAAAGGACACTTTTCACTTCGAAGTCTTGCATAATCCAAAAGTTCCTGACAGACAGGACAAATCTGCCCTGCCTGCCTGTCTTCTTTCGGATGTTTTTTCCGGCAATACAGCCGGATCATCTCTTCCACGACATGCTGTTCCTTCTGTCGTTTCTTTTCTACTTTATCCATCATATTATTCCACTTCTGCACCTTCCGGTAATTCTTCTCCCACTTTTAAAGTTTTCACTCGAAGTAAGAAGTATAACAGGTGGCATACCCAAACCACTGCAATACAGATTCTTCCGATTGGTACATTCTTCATGCAGATAAAGCCGATTGCCATGACTACCGTTACCATTCCGATAATCTTGCATTTTGTTCCTATTGTCATGGCTCTTTTCTGAACAAAACTGTCCAGATGTTTCTTATAAAGATTCGTTCCTACGAACCAGTCGTGCAGTTTCTTAGAACTCTTTGCAAAGCAAAACAGTGTTGCCATATAAAACGGAACGGTTGGCAGGATAGGAAGTACAATTCCTATCGTACCAAGTCCCAGGCAAAGAAATCCAAGCACGATCCATACTACTTTTAAAGGATTTTTCATCTTCTTTCTGTTCTCCTGTGGGAGTTTTCCTCCCCTTTATTTCTTGTCGTTCTACTACTATTTTCTTCTTACACCGCCAGCACAAACTTCCGTCCATCAACCCTTGTCACACCAAGCTCAATGCCATACAGTTCCCGGATGCTCTCTTCCGTAATCACTTCTTCCGGATCACCTTCCACCAGCACTTTTCCATCTTTCATGCCGATGACATTATCTGAATATGCGATTGCCTGATTGATGTCGTGCAGTACCATGATGATGGTTATTCCAAATTCCTGATTGAGTTTTTTCACCAGTTGCAGGATCTCAATCTGATACCGGATATCCAAATAGGTAGTCGGCTCATCGAGGAACAGCGTCTTTGTTCCCTGACAAAGTGCCATTGCAATCCATACACGCTGACGCTGTCCACCGGAAAGTCTTGACACTTCTCTGTCACGATATTCTGTCAGATTGGTTACTTCCAATGCCCACTGGATCATACGCTCATCTTCGGCACTGTCTCCCTGCATCATTTTCTTATGTGGGGTTCTTCCGAATGCCACCAGATTCTCAACGGTGATATCGTCTGATGCACTGTTATACTGCTGAACAATCGCAACCTTTCTGGCAAATTCTTTTAAATTCAGGTTCTGGATATTCTTTCCTTTGAGGAAAATATTTCCCTTTCTCGGATATAAGTTTTTCGTCATCAGGGAAAACAATGTAGATTTTCCACATCCGTTTGCTCCCATAATCGTTGTGATTTTACCTTCTTCAATCTTCAGGGATACGCCCTTTAAGACTTTATTTTTTCCATAGGAAAAGTGCAGATCTCTAACTTCCATCGCAGGCTTGTCTGCCCACTTATCCGCTTTTTTCACTTTCTTTGCTGCTTCATTCTCTGTAGAAGTCAAATCCATATTCTTTTCTTTACTTCGCATACTTCTTAGACCTCCTTAACAGAATGATGAAGAATGGGCCTCCGACCACACTCATAATGATGGATGCGGATACCTCATACGGAGCAGCTATCGTTCTTCCGATGGTATCTGCCAGCAGGAACGTAAACGCTCCGAACAAAGCACTAAATGGAACTAATGCCTTGTGGTCGCTTCCTACTAAAATTCTTCCGATATGCGGAACAATCAGTCCCAAGAAACTAATCACTCCGGCTACTGCTGTGGAAATACTTGCAAGCAATACTGCTATCAGTGAAATCACGATACGCATTGCATTGACATTGATTCCAAGGCTTCGTGCTGTCTTATCTTCCAGTGCTAACAGATTACACATCTTCGTCATAATCAGTGCCAGAACCAGTCCGACAATTACATACGGTACTAAGGTTTTCACATCATCCCAAGTTTTCATTGTGATATTACCATTGACGATGGCTGCCACGCCAGACATGTTTCCGCCATTCATTGAATTCAACGCACTGGATAATCCGATGAACATTGCATCGACTGCCACACCGACAAGGATAATTCTCAGAGGACTTAATCCCCCTTTCCATGACAGGCTGTAAACTAAGACAAATGCAATCACACCACCAAGAAATGCAAATAATGGAGTGAAGAAAAATAAAGTCGGTGCAAATGCGGTAATGAGTACCGCCGCAAAACTTGCTCCACTGGAAATACCGATGATTCCCGGATCGGCAAGTGGATTTTTTAATACCGCCTGAAATAACACACCCGATACCGCTATCGCAGCTCCGGCTAACATGGAGATTACAATTCGTGGGAATCGTAAGTCATAGATTGTTGCCACGTCTTCATTGTACTCGACAAACAGTCCTTTTAATAGTTCCGGGAAGCTGACTTTCAGGCTTCCGATATTCACTGCCGCAAAGAATAATGCAACCAGTAATACGATCATTACAATAAAGGAAATTGCTGCTTTTGCTGTTTTCCGATGCTTTCTTGCTTTATCCTGACCGGAGAGGTTCTGGACTTCCATTTCGGAAGTCTCAGAAGTATTTTTTAATTCTGTCTCTTTCATCTGCCCTCTCCTTTCTACTTGCTCTGCTGTTCGTTGTATTTTTCAGTTGCGTCAGAATCCTTTGCTTTCTTCTGTGCATTATCACTGGTTTCTTTTGCTTTTGCTGAATCTTCATCACTTTCCGGATAAAGGATTGGCTGTAATTCTTCCAGTGCCTGTGGATACTTAAACGTAGCACTCATACCGAAATATTCATAAGTCAGATCATAAACTCTGCCGTTCTTCACCGCATCGAAATGCTGCCAGATGTCATTCTCCGCAAAATCTTTATTGAACATTTCTACCACCTGATCCGGCAGTGCATGTGCGGCACGTAAGATAATATCCGGCTCTTTGGTTTTCATGTCTTCAGTATTTACGGTCAAAAATTCCTGATCGGTGTCAGAGTATACATTCTCTCCGCCTGCCAGTTCCACCAGACTTCCCACATAGGAATTCGGTGTTGCGATAATATAAGAGCCAGGAAGTCCCATCAGGATCATAACCTTCGGATGGTCTTTTCCTTCATTCTTTTTCTTATAATCATCATAGAATTCTGTAAACTCGTCCACCAGTTTCTGTGCCTGATCTTCTCTATCGAAAATCTCACCTAACTCCTGAATGGAACGGTACATACCCGGCACACTTCTAAGATTCAAAAACGCCCAGTCTGTATCGATTGCTTCATATTTCGGCTGCAGATCACTCTGCAATGACACCGGACTTAAAATCCAGTCTGGATTAAGTGAGGATACAATCTCCATATCCGGACTCATAGCTGTTCCCACGGTTTCCACATCTTTGTATCTGTCTGGAATTGTGGACACGGTACTGCTGCAAACACCAACCAGATCCAGTTCCAGCTTATCACAGATATCTGCGGTTGCCGGAGAAGTCGCTATGATTCTCGGCTCATCTTTCATCGCCTGTACTTTCTTCTTGGCTGCTTCTACGGCTGCCTTTTCTTCCGGATCGTCAATCTCTAAAAGAGACTTGGCATCTTCATCGGAAGAGTCCTTGTCCGATTTTCTGTCAGAAGTCTTTTTATCAGCCGTCTTACTGCTGTCCGTCTCATCTGTACTGCTCTCTGTCTGTGTAGTGGAATCACTGCTTTTCTTTCCCTGACTCTGGTCTACACAGCCTGCCAGAGAAAAAATCATGGTCATGGCAAGGAGGACAGCCGATGCTTTTTTCAAACGTCTATTCATCATCGTCCTCTGCACCTCCCCATCGTCTCCAGTTCTTACGGAAGAAATATATCACCCCGGATACTGCTCCAAGCAGAATCAGACCTGTAACTACAACTGCCAATGCAATCTGGAAAATCCGGTTGCCTGAAGAAGTATTTCCGCTATCAGAATTGCTGTCACTCGTTCCATCTTTGGCAGTTGAAAGACTCAGTCCCTCTGCGGAATTCACTGCATTTTCCGTATCCAGTGAAGAGGAATCACTGTTTGACTTTGCGGCTTCTTTAACACTGCTTTCCAGTTTCTTTGATGAGCTGGAAGATTTATCGGATGAGCCGGAACTCTGAAGTGAAGAATTACCAGAACCCAAACTGCTGTTTCCGCTTGTTCCTGAATTATCTACTGAACCAGAACCACTGGATTCTACAGCTGTTCCATTAGAACTTTCTGTTACCATTGTTGCGTTCATATCTGTATTGTTACCCTCGCTGTAGTCACTCGGATACAGATAGAAAATAACATTTCTTCCCATCGGCTCTACATACATCTCGCCTCTGACAATACAGTTTTCACTCGGCACACGCATACACACATCGGCTGTTGTACCATTGCTGTCTGAACCATTTCCTGTAATACCGATTTCTGATGGTGTAGACCAGCCGGAATCTCCTACATTCTGTACCTGAAAACTATGTCCACTGGTGTAGTCCATCAGACTCATGCGGATAGTCAGATAATAAGCTCCATCATCTGTTACTTCCAAGATACCATTGCTGTATACACAGCCTTCTACCATGCCCTGTCCTGTTGCATAGGAATTCTCTCCACCGGAATCTTCAATTACTTTAGTAATCGGATGGCGGTAACATCTGTTGATCACACAACTATACACTGTCCCGCTTGCGGCATAAGCCTTAACAGCAGGAAAGCCTGCCATTAAAGTAATGGCAAGCACACAAGTCATAATTGCAGACAATATTTTGTTTTTTTTCGCTGCTAATTTCATTCCTTATCTCCTGTTAAATGAATTTGGCAGACTCCCAGTCCCGAAGGAATGGGAGGGTTCGTCTGCCAAATCACTACTTATTATTTTACGTTTGCTTTTTTCTTTCTGTTGTACTCCATGATTCCTGCCAGTAAAGCGACTCCTCCGAGAAGAAGGATAGTTGCCCACAGGGTATTGTTCTGTACAACATCACCAGTCTTAACATTGGATGCTGATTTCAGGCTGGAACCTGATCCAAGGCTGGATGTTCCACTCTTCAGACTTGAAGAACCACTTCCAAGTGAGGAAGAACCAAGTTTGCTGCTTCCAAGAGAACTGCTTCCAAGGGTATTATTTCCAAGTGAGCTGTTTCCAATAGAAGAATTACTGTTGTTATTTCCGTTGGAATTACTATTATTGTTGTCGTTCTTATCAAAGTCTGGATCATCGGATGTTGTTGCTTTTAATGATCTCCAATCCAGTTTCAGGTATACTGGCTGTGTTCCTGTACCAGAGCTGATTGCGTCCATAATCGGAACGAATACCTGTAACGGAACATATCCATCATTCAGAGTTTCCGGAATAAGCTCGAATGTTACAACGTCAGGATAGTTTGTTCCATAAGAATCAGATACTAACGTTCCATCTGCATTCTTCTGGTAAGATTCGATTGTCACATCTGCCAATGTTCCCTGCGGATTACCGTACTTGTCAACAGTATAACCTGTTGTGAAGTATTTCAACTGACTTAAATATCCAAGTTTCTGTCCTACTGTCAGACCATTGAAGTTCAGGGTAATGTAGTATTTTCCATTCTTTACTGTCAGTTTGATGGTGTGGTTAATTGCATCATTTGACATTGAGTAAGTATTCTTGTCTACTTTTACCATTGTGCCGGAGATAGAATATACACCGTCTGCAAGTTTTGTAACATCCTGTGTATTATCTCCTGCTTTCACCAGATTGCCGATTGCTTTATCCAGTGCTTTTACCTGTGCATCTACAGTTGCCTGTGTTGCATTCTCATCATTGTAAATTGTCTGTGCACTGCTGATTGCCTCTTTCAGTACTGCTATAGAGGAAGCTGTATAAGTAGAAGTATCGGCTGCGTATTTCTGTGCCTCTTCAATCTTCGCTTTCAGTGCTGTCTTATCAACAACTGCTTTTTCAATCAGACCTGCTTCTGCATTTTTCAGTGCTTTCACATGTGCGTCTACAGATTCCTGTGTCTTTGTATCAGATGCCAGTACACGTTTCGCATTATTGATTGCAATTTGTAAAGTATTTAAACTATCTGCTGTGTAAACATCTGTTTTCTTTACAAGTTCTTCTGCATTTGCAATCTCTGTTTCCAGAGCAGAAGTATCAACTGTTTCAATTTCTTTCAGACTATTGATTGCTGAACTTAAAGCATTTGCTGCTGCATCTACTGCTGTCTGATCTGCATCCTTATTCTCGTATACGCCCTGTGCATAAGTGAGAATTGTCTGTAATGTCTGTAAGCTGTCTGCTGTATAAACATCTGTCTGTGCAAGTTTTTCATTTGCAGTTGCAATCAATGCCTGTAATTCTGTCTTGTCTGCTGTCTGGTCATTTTCTGCCTGAACTGCAGCCATTGCTTTCTGGATGAATGCAACCTGTGCATCTACCTGTTCCTGTGTGCTTGACAGATTATCATAAACTGCCTGAGCAGATTTGATTGCCTGCTGTAATGCATTCCATGTTTCATCGGATGCTTTACCCTGCTCTACTTCTTTTGCGTATCCAATCTGTTTTTCAAGGTTAGAAATATCAACGCTTTCATCACGTACCTGTTTCACGCTGCCCCAGTCAAGACGAAGTCTTGCGTTCTGAGTTCCGCTTCCTGCTGTGATTCCTTCCATAACTGGAACATATACCTGTACCCAGATTTCATTATCTTCCAGTTCAACCGGAATTGATACGATCTCCGGATAAGCTTTTCCTTTCATATAAGAATCACTACCGAAGTCAGGATCGTTATACTCGTCGTATCCTTCGTAAGAAGCCTCTACTGTAGCGTCTGCTAATTTTTCATCTTTACCAGGTTCTTTTGTTGTATCATCGTAATCCGGATAATACTTCAGTTCTCCAAGATATCCTGTAAATGCTGTTCCGTTCAGATCACTTGTCAGTGAAACAAAATGCATACGGATGGATGCTTTTCCATCTTTTACAACCAGATATAATGGATCTTTTTCTTTTACTGTATTTCCTTCGGCATCTGTTTTCTCTGTATATTTCAGTGCTCCATCTGCCATAGAAAGTTTCTCTGGGTTTGTTGCATTCTGGAACTCACCGGTAATCTGGTATACGCCATCTGCAAGTTTTCCTGTGGAAACTTTTACCAGTGCGTTCATTGCTGCTTTCAGGCTCTTCACCTGTGCATCTACCGCATTCTGTGTTGCGTTTTCATCCTGATATACTTTTACTGCTGCAGTATATGCTGCGGAAAGTGCATTCCAGCTATCTGCGGTGTATGCATCTTTCTCATCATTGAGAGCTTCTGCTTTCTCAATCATAGTTTTCAGGTCTTTCTTGTCCAGAGTTCCTTCTTTTTCCAGTGCATCCATAGCTGCCTGAAGAAGTGTAACCTGAGCGTCTACATCTGACTGTTCTGCTTTTTCATTTTCCAGAACTGCTTTTGCGTTCTTGATTGCAGATTTCAAATTCTTATAGCTTTCCTCTGTATAAGTCTTGTCATCGTTGTCAATCTTCTCAGCCTTTTTGATTAAATCTTCCAGAGCTGTCTTATCAACGGTAACTTCCTCTACTTCTTCCATTGTATCAATGGCATTTTTCAGAGTTAAGCCTGCCGCATTGATTTCGCTGTCGATTGCAACTTTATCTGCATCTACCTTTTCAGCTGCTTTCAGTGCATCATTTAATGCTTTCAGAGAATCCTCTGTATAAGTTTTTCCGTCCTCTTTGATCTCGTTTGCTTTTGAAATGAATTTTTCCAGTGTAGACTTATCTGCTTTCTGTCTGCTTGCATTTCTGAGATCCAGATACAGACGTGCATCTGCTGTTGCTCCTGTGCTGTCTGTAATTTTGATCTTACTAAATTCAACATTCTGTGGAAGAGTCAGTTCTGCTCTTTCCATCTTGCCATTTGTTCCCTGTCCTTCGCCATCAACAAAACTGATTTCTTTGATGTACTTCTCATTCTCGCCTTCTCCGATTGTCTTGAAGTCGATATATACTGTGATTTTTCCATCTTTGGCAATCAGTCTTACTTTATCCAGATAATCATTGAAAGAAGATTTTTCATCGCTTCCTGCTTCACGAATATCAGAAGAAACTGTATAAAGACCATCGTCTAAGTTGATTTCTTCCTGTGTATCATCATCTGCTGTTTTCAGAGAAGTCCAGTCAATTCTCATCAGAACATCCTGTGTTCCTGTTCCGGCAGTAAGGCTTTCCATAAGAGGAACAAATACCTGTAACGGAACAAAGTCCTGTGTTCCTTTGTCTACCAGAGGGAAACTCATTGTGTCTGGATATAAATTGTTTTTATCATTGAAATTATCAATGATGTCATTACCTTCCGCATCTTTCTGAGTAGTAAGTACGGTTGTATCCTTCAGTGTACCCTGTGGATTTCCGGCAGAATCATAAGTATATCCTGCATCATAATATTTCAGTGTCTGTAAATATCCAAATTTTCCGCTGATCGTCATACCCTTGAAATCAAGAGTTGCAGTATAAACACCATTTGTTACATTCAGGTTGATCCAGTGGTCGATTGCATTGTTAGACATAGAATCGGTTGCTTTATCAATCTTCTTCATGTCAACATAAACTTTGTAATCGCCATCTTCCAGATTAACCGGATTCAATTTTGATGCATCGGCACTGTTATTAAATGTCTCTACAGCCGCATTCAGTGTCTCTACCTGTTTATTCAGTTCATCTACTGTAACATTAGACTTCTCATAAGTAGCCTGTGCAGAATTGATTGCTGCTGTCAACTCATTAAATGCACTAACTGTCTTATCGCCAAGTTCAACTTTTCTTGCTTCATCAATTGCTTTTTTCAGATTCGCTCTTGCTTCTGTAAGTTCTGGATTCTCTTCCAGAGCTTTGATTGCTTTTTCGATTGCATCTGATTTTTCTTTAATTGCATTTGAAATCGTTGCATCTGTTCCTGCGTCTGTTCCTGCCAGAGTATCATAGTATGCTTTTCCATCCTCAAGAACAGATTTTAATGTTGCCCATGAATCGCTGCTGTAAGAAGACTCATTATAACGTTCCGCTTTATCAATAGCTTTGCGAAGAACAGATTTCTGGTAAGTAGGAATCTGAACTGTAGATTCATCAATTTTCTTTACATTGTAAAATTTTAAATTTGCGTCTATAGGATCATTGGAAACTTTCTCATACGGCAAATCAGCTCCCATTGCCGGTGGAATAACCTTAAATGTATAACTGTTATCCGTAATTGTTTCATCAGATAATGTTACTTTGACAGATTTCAAACACGAAAATTCATCAATTGCATCAAATCCTGAATTGTCAAGCAAACTTCCGTCTTCATTTACTTCGTAATCATATTCCGTACAATCATCTTTCGTCTTGTTCCAAATAGCACCTAAATATGCATACCAGCCTTCACTTTCATTCATTGTGATTGGATGGAAATTTAAATATACATCTTTTTTACCATCTTTAATTTTTACATAAGCAGATGTCTCTAACGCTCCATTAGCCATAGATAATGTACTATCTGTATCCGCTTTTATAAATTTAACGGTTGCACTGTAAGTACCGTCTTCCTGAAGTTCTGAAAGTTCAGCCTCTTTCAAAACTTGACACATAACAATTGTTCCACCATTAATCCAATTATTGCTTAATGTTTTATAGCGTAAATATTTCTTGCCATTTTTGTCAATTATTTTGCTGCATCCCGAATAAACACTTCCTCCATTCGAATCTGTATTTTTATTCGTTCCAACATAATAAGCAAAATATGTATCATCAGAATTCCATCCCGAAGGAATAGGTACTTCAACATATCCGCCTTTTTCAGGAGTAACAGAATTACCATTTGTATCTTGTAAATCAAATGTATATGCTTTCCATTTATCGCCATCTGCAATTTGTTTAATCTGTTCAACTGGATATTCATCAGCATTATCGGCCGACTTCACTACAAGGCTACTTGCTGTCGATGCATACTTTGAATAAACAGAATACTCTGTATCTGTTTTATCATCTTTGTAATTTGCCATTTTTAACCCGGATTCTGATAAATACAGTACAGCTCTATACCCTTTAGCATTTTCTTTTGTAATAATTTGAACGTCAACACCTGTCATCAAAGATAATGAATTATCTGAACCCGAAAAATCTATAGTGAATTCCTTTGTATCCTGATTGTAAATATTATCACCGTAAATATTTCCATAAGTTCCCAACAAGTATCCCTGATAATATGTCTGCCTATTTTTAGCCAATGCTTTTTTTACATCTGTTGAAGCTATTAATTTTATACTTTGAATTTCTTCTGAAGCGTCATCTGCAACTTTGAATTTTGCTGTTACAACTCCATTTTCTCCAGATACTGTTGTTTTTTCTATAAAATTTGTTGAAAACAAACCTTCTGGAGTATCATTATTATTATATTTAATGTTTGTCACAATTGGAATCGCTCTATCAGCATCTAAATTAAATTCTGTTCCGTCTCCAAAACCATACGCTAAATACGAAAGAGAATTAGAGTTTGTTATCGTATTAAGATCCAATTTATAATTTTGAACACTCAATACCGAAAACTGTTTACCTGAATTTTCATATTCCGCATAACCACCAAGTGTAAATTTTTCACTTATGTCATTAAGAGAAAATGTTATTATTCCAGTATGAAGGTTTTCATCAATCATCGTTGATTTAGAAATTTGTGACCAATAATCATTTTGTTTTTCATCACCTTGCGTACTAACTGTAGTTGCATATCTATCCATCGGCATAGAATCATATCCAGTCCAGTTAGTTCCTGCTTTTACCGCCTCTACATCTCCATATTTTGTCTGATCGAACAATTCAACTGTAGACCATTGATCATATCCTCGCAATTTAGCCATTACAGTGAACTTACCACTTCTTACTTGTAAAACAACTCGTGGATTAATGTTCATTCCTAAATAACTTACTTCCTGAGAACCATCCGATTGTATCTCCTTAATATTTACCAAATAGTCTCCATCCGTCAATTCTTTCTGGGTATTTGTTTTTTCACTCGCAAATGCTGTTGCAGGTAACAGCCCCAGAATCATACATATCGTCAAAATAAAACTTATTATTTTATTTTTGATTTTCATCGCACCACACACCTCGTAAATTAGTCTATAAAGAAAATAGTAGCTGCTGCTCTAACCTTTTATGTTTTCGCAGCAGCTACCATTCTATCGCTGATTAATCAACTATACTGTACATCCTTTATTCGCACACAAATCTTGCATCCATCGTATTAGACATTCCCGGAGGTGTCATGTTGAAAGAGAATGTTAAATTAACTGGAACACCTGCTAATCCTGTTCCATCATCATATGTTGTATCAATTACAGCAACTCCTGTTGTAGGATTAAAGCTTTCAACTGCTTCACCTGTAATATTAGCAATTGATCCTTTATACCATAATAAAGAATATGTCTTGAAAGTAACTGTTGCCATTCCATCTTCGTCTAAATCAGCCGAATCGATCATGCCAACATCCATATTCATTTTCAGTGCACTACCATCAGCTTTTGTAAACTTGCAAGTAGTTGGTGTTGCTGCAAATGCTGTAACTCCCATTGCCAGTAACATTGTTGCTGCTAACAGTGTAGCAACTAATTTCTTGATCTTTCTCATAACTGTAATCCTCCTTGTCGTTTTTTGGCATTAGCTTTTTTGCTAATAAATTTTTAGTTATGATACTTAGAGTTCTACGAGAATACTTCCGGTTACCCGTATCTAACTCCTTGTCTGAAAGATACCATAATTTGCCATCCAATGTCAACACCATTTTTTACAAGTTTGTTGCCTGAATTGCAACAAATGAGCCGTTATTTCCTTTGATTTTGTTGCTATTCAGACAACAACAGACGCAAAAGTGCTGTTATTGATAGCATTTTATCAACAACAGCACCTTATTGAAATTTTTTCTTATTTTGTTACATGATATGCGTAAATGAGAATTTTTCTCATTTCTCATTTATACCCAGAAATATAATAGTGCAGTGCTTTCCGGCATGTGCATTGGTCCTACACTGCAGGTTACGGTAACTGGTACAATTCCCATCGTGCCAATCCCCGTCCATCGGTGGATTCTGCACGCTTCCATCGGGATTTTCACTATATTATTCTCTATTCTTGCTTCTTCCAAAACTTCATTATGCTCATACTTCAATGTTTTCAGTTTTCCAGCCATCATTTCACCACTCACTCTGGAGTGTGCTGCCATCTCTTTCAGCTTTAATTCCAGATAGCTTTCTCCATTCTCCTGAACGATTTCGGCTATTTCTTCAAATCCTCTCATTGCCATAGAGTCTCTTCCCTGCCCCTGCTTTTTATTCATCCGGTAAAGCCGGAACACTACCGGATGCCTTTCACATTTCTGCAGATTGTGCTGTATCTCCTGATCCAGTTCATTCTCTTTTTTCTTGTATACTGATTTTTTCTCTGTATAGGCGTTAATCATCAGTTCCAGCATGTGGATGTCGATATTCTCCACCATAACATCCAGTGATTCCTCGATTTCTTCCGGTTTTGCACCGATTTCTTCCAGATATTTTTCAAGATTCTCATACAGCTTAGTATATCTTTCCAGCCATTCTTCTCCCACAGGAGTAAATTCCAGTGATTCTGTCAGAATTCCTCTTTCTATGCAGTTCTTAAAATAACGGTTCACCGTTGATCGGTTCACGCCATAAGATTCTGCGATACTTCCCTGAGCTCCACGTTTCTTTTCTACTCTTGACAGACCTTGTAAATATTGCAGTTGCAGCATCGTAGGTCTGTTCTGTCTCTTTAGATGTTCACCTTTTTCCATTTTCCTGTTCCTCTCTTCGTCACCATACATGAATATTCAATTCCCGATAATCGATTGGCAATGGCTTCTGTTCAAAGCGTGTAATCGCAATGATTGCCACTGCTTCTGTAATCGGGATTCCTGTATTCGCAGTATAAGTACAGATGTCTGTCGGTAACTGATAAACACCTTTTTCTTCTTTCGCCTGTATCCATTCATCATCTCTTCTGTACCATACATAGCCGATGGATTCGTCTTTTTTTGTCTTGAGCAGGAAACAGTTCTGTGACTTTTTCACTCTTAATATGACAGAGTGTTCCAGTTTCCCGTACTCTGGTGCAAGGAACCTTGGATTGCGTCGTTCCGGTTCATACAGTCCGAATGCCATCGGGAACTCACCATCCTCATAAAAGGTATACAAGTCCATATCGTCATAAACTCTGTCGTATACGTCACCGTACTGCAGAAAGTTTTCAATTCCTTTTAACCCTTCCGGACTGATATAATGTTCCACTCTACAGGCATCTTCCTGCGCCCTCTGCTGATCCATTCCACTTACCATCTGAAAGAACTGTGTCAGTTTCTCATGACGTGCAAGGCACTCCATACCTTCCAGTTTTCCCTTATCGCTCAGTTCCAGATGTCCGTTTTCCGGCTCACACAAAAATCCTTTTTTCACCAGACTCCGCACCAGGCCTGCCGCTTCATATCCGGTTATGTTCACTTCTCTGGCATACTCTTTCGATGTGATCTGTCTGCCCTGCCTCCATGTCCGGTAGACATATTCCAGAAGATCTTCTTCCAGTTCGCCTCTGGCTTTTGTCACATCAATATTTCTGTTTTCAATCTTTCTTCCCATGTTACCTTTCCTACCTGTCTTTTTTAATATTCATCCGCTACACGATATCCGGTATTTTCTGCAAAAGCCTTCCATCCAGTAAGCATATCGTTTTTTTCTTAGAACCTTTCTTTTTCTCTGCGACAAACCCCAGATTACAGGTGAAGTGTATTTCACCCAACCACTGCTGTTCGTACTCTATGTGAAATGCTGTGGCAGGAATTTTGATGCTGTGATCATTTACTTCTGCCTTCTTCCAGATTCCATGCATGTTCTGATACCAGATTGTCCTGTCATCCTCATTTTCCGGATGCTCCGTTAGTTCCAACCAAATCTCCCAAGGCTCTATGTGCAGCCAGCCATCCTGTTCAAACCGCATATCTTCGATAGCTTCTTTTCTCTCTTTTCCAATCTCTGTGGTGTAAAAGGAATACCACATCTGAAAAATCGTCCGCAGAATATCTTTTTGCAGGTATTCTTTTTCCACTTTCTTTGTTTCCATTACTTTTTCCTCTGTTTTTTGTTTACCGATTACGCTTTAGTTAGTTGGTTCAAACCATGTATTTTTAATTATATTGTCCTTTTTTCAGGTTTGTCAATGCATTTCCCATACAATATTATAATTCCATATAAAAATATCCAAAAATATGTTTTTGTTTCTTTTTTTCCACATACTTTTGGATATTTTCATAGTTAATTTCCTTTTTCCTTTAATTTTGACTCATCCGTAGTCTGTGCGTCAACGCAGACTGCATGGATGGCAAGCCGCTTGCTGTATCCGTTCCCTGTACAGGTAGAAAGTGTCAGTATCTTGTTACTGGTCTGCGGCTTTACTCCTGTATCGACATCGGAATCTTTTATCATCTGATCGATAAATTTCTGATACTCTTCGCCAGGCTGGTATCCTACTTTATACACATCACCGCCATTGACCGCATCTTCATAAGAGAAGATTCGATAACGGTAGGCGGTTGTCTCAGAATATACAGTGAAGTATTGATTCTTTTTCCAGAATCCGTCATCCTTATATTTTTTCAGGCTCCCGAACATGCTTCCGTCATTCATATTGTGACCGTAGATAATGTTGTAATAATCCGAAAAATCAGATTTGTTAAGACCTTCCAAAAAGATACACCCTGCGATGTGGCTGTTGCCATGCAGGTCGGTTCTCAGATATTTCTCATTGTCACCTGAATACAGAATTGGATAATTGATGCCAAGTTCGTCCTGATTATCAAACCGTATCCATCCGATAACATCTGGATTCTCGGCTTTCAGTTTGTCAAACTCTACTTTTACGTCTGTTGCCCACCAGTCTTTTTTCTTCTGTTTTCCATCATCTGGTTCGGACTCATCATTTACATACTCTTCGGCAAGTTTGTCATAATCTCTGGCAGATTTCCATCGGTCGATGTATGGGGGCAGGATATGCATAAGTGCTACCCCGATTAAAACCACTGCCAGAATGATCCATATCAGCCATCGGTATGAACTTTTTTTCTTCATGTTGTCTCTCCCATTTTTCCTGTTAGTTCTCTCGAACCACTATCGTCATTATGGAATGTGTGGTCAGAATTGTCAATCTTTTTCTTCTAGCGTACTGTCTATTGCCTGTCCGTCTGCCCCTATCTGTCTATCTGCTCCTGTTTCTCCATCTGCTTCTGCCTGTCCGTCTACGAGGTCGTAGCTCATATCGAGTAAATCCAGAACTTTTGAATCGCTGACAGAACCGTCCAGCGGAACTGCCAGCCAGTGCTTCTTGTCCATGTACTTTGCCGGAGCAAGGTGATACATTTCGATGTAGTTGCCTATCATGTCCGGCTCTGCCTGAACCTCCATGAAAGTTGTTCTTTCGGCTGGTTGGTAAAAGATGGCATAAGGTGCGGCGGTTCTTGGGTTTTTGAAGATGGTGACGGGGTATCCGGATTTATTGATGGTGTCTGGATGGGTGGGGTATTGCTTTTGGATGTATGTGAATATTTCTTGTTGGTTCATGTGGAATCCCTTCTTTTTCTCATAATGAATGGATGACCTCTGCCATCCATTATCATTTATTATAACTTTTCTGATTCGCTTATTACAATAGCTTTTTAACAAGTCTCTGTTTTTGAAACAAAAGAAAGCTACCAGTTTTTTCCTCTGATAGCTTTCCATTCATTCTTATTCTGTTGGAAACATCGCTGTTTCCAGCTTACTCATCTCTGTATCCGAAAGACCATATTTTCCTGAATTATCTTTTTCCACTGATACTTTTACAGTAACAGTTTTTCCATAACTGTTCTTTTCAAGACTCTTCTGGACACTTTCTGTTAATACAGCTGCAAAGACTTCCGGATCATTTCCATCTAATCCCTGCTTTATTTTTTCATTGCTTACCTCTGTAGAGCTTTGTTGCAATGTCTGAAATACATTGGATGGTTCAACTTGTACACTTACTGTATAGACTCCATCCTCTTCTTTCACATCTTGTACTTTGTATTTTGCCAGTTTCTTTACTTCTGTCAGTTTTTCCGCATAATCAGCAATTCCTTTGTCCGTAATGTTATCGGAATCATCAAATTGCTGTTGGATGCTCTCATTAAAATCCTCTTCGATTTCTTTCTTGGCATCTTTTTCAGAAGTTTCTAACAAGTCTGCATAATCCTTATAATCTCCATGATAGTATGCATCAAGAGAACTTTGGACGTAGGATTTGGCATCGAAGTCTGTTTGTTTTGAACAAGCAACAATACTAAAAATCAAACATATTTCTATACCAATTATTAATATAAACTTTCTTTTCATCTTTTTCCCTTATAGTATCTTTTTCAATTTTATTTCCATTTCAACTATTTCTTTATTCAATTCCATTTTATCTATAGGAAATTCTGGATTTTCAAAACATTTTATCATTATTTTATATTTTACGAGCATCCAGCCAATCATACTTTTGTTGGCTTTTAAATCTCTTGCATTTCTAATATGCTCATCATATAACTTTAACCCTGTTTTACGATTATCATATAATGCTTCATTTTCATACTCCATCACTGAATCTATTAACTGTTCATATTTTTCTATTTGATTTGTCTCTCGGTATATTCTTACAATAGTCCATTTCGCATATAATATTTCATCCCAAATTGTATAATTGCCAGTGAATTCTACTTTTTCAATAATATTATAAAGTTCAACAGCCATTTCAAAATCTCGGTATATATACATTAAATCAATTAATTCAACCAATATATTCATATCTTTTGACGATTTATAACTGCATTTTTTCATAAGTGCTTTACAATCACTCTTTATTCGTTTATTTTCATATTTTTTTAAAATTTTTTCAAATACTTCCATATTATTTTCCTCAATTATTATCGTTCAATAAATTGTGTTAATACGCTCCAATAAACATCTAAATCAGAATATTCTAAATTTGATATTTTATCCTCTCCACCCAAGAAAAGAGGTATCTTATAGCCTATACACTTTCCATATTCAATTTTTTTATGTTTTTGATTTTCTTTTTCGTTCCACTCGTCAAAAAATTCTTTTGCTAAATAAGCTCTCTGCTTTCCAGAATATATATCCTCTACAAATTCCAATAAACTACATGATAATGACAAGATTTCTCTTGTCCCTACCTCAAACATTAAGACGTCTTTTATATCTCCTTTTTTTATTCCGTAACAATTTCCTTGCCAATCATAGCCTATAACTTCTATTGGCATTTCTAAATCAAAAAATTTCTGTACAACTTCAGTCCATTCTACTTTTTCTGACTGCAAAAAGAACCAAAACAACCCATCTAACAAAGGTTTTCCTTCTTTTTCTATTATCAAATCCATGACTTCCCTTTTTCCTTTTTTATTATTTTTTCCAAATAAAAACATATCATCTCCCCTTTCTCATGGCGTATGTTCTCTATTACCAAAGAACATACGCCTATCACCTATTCTATAACAAATTTACCAAACCTTGTCTCTTCTGGATAATCTTTTATCGCATTTTTTATTTGTGCTCCTAAACTCCTATTAACACTTCTGTCTAATGGTGCTAAATTTGAAAGTTCATTTTTTCCACCTAATTGCAAATCTACAATATGATCAATATCCTGTGTGCTACTTACAGAATCTTTTCCAAATGCTTTAATATACATCTTTCGAGAACTAGTTCCACTTCTTTCGACATTCCTTTTTACTGTATCCGCTTCTGACAGTGCCTTTACTTTTGCATCTGCTTCAGCTTTTTGAGCATCTGTCCATCCTTCTTTATATTTTAATTTAACAGTAATACCTTCTTCTTGTGCACTTCCACCAGACAAATCTCTTTTTGCCATTTCAGTGATATGCCCCGGCTTTGGTGAACTGCTACTTCCTTTTATTACATTTTTCACAGCTCCTATAGCTTTATCAGCTCCATAGGCAAGACCACCCATTGCACCACCAGCTACAGCTCCTGTCAATCCTCCGGTCAAGGTATCTTTTGCTACCTGTTTCAGGCTATTTCCTGATAATCCTGAGCTTACACCGCTATACGTTGCGCCTCCGATAGCTCCTGTTACAGCTCCACCAACTATGGCTGCTCCGAGAGTTCCTTCTGTTAACCCAAGCGCACCGACTGCTGCAATACCTACTCCACCTGTAAGGACACCAACTCCAATCGCAGCTCCAGTAGCTACAACTGCAATTCCTACCTTCTTCCAGTCGACTTTTCCTAGCTGATCCGAAATACGGTCTGCTGTTGTACACATCTGACGAACAACTTCTGCACGGATTTCTGCTCTCCGTTCTGCTACATATGACTGGAAAGATGTATATGTTTTTCCAGCCTTTTGCAGTCCGCTTCCTACTTTTCTGATGAAGTTGCTGCCTTTTGATACGATTTTCTGGTAAGTTCCACTGCTGGTAACACGATTTTTCACAGATTGATATGTCTTCGTGTGTGTGACTGCATTTATTACCGTTTTTGCTGTTTGCTTTACAGCATTTACAACAGTACGAGCCACATTTTTGACCGTATTGACAACTGTTTTTACAACCTTTTTCGCTGTATTAACAATCTTCTTACCAACATTCTTCACCGCACTCACTGCTTTTTTCCACCATGAATGTCCAGTCGGATCATCATAGTTTACCGGATTATTGGATGTATATGCATAGCGGTTTCTGGTCAGTGGATTTTCTGTCGTTCCAAGGTCACTATCTTCAGTTGTAAAGGTTCCGTTCTCTGCGTTATAGTATCTTGCCCGCAGATACTGAAGTCCTGTTTTTACATTTGTGGACTCCCCATTGTAACCGTAGTAATTGACACCGTCTGCTGTTCCTGATGTAAGGTTACCGTATGGATCATACTGATAACTGTTCGTCAGATTAGCTGTTTCGGTCAGGATTCCAGTCACGCTGTTTCTTCCGTCATATAAATAATAACTGCTTTCTTCCGATTTATCAACGCTTATACGTTCTCCGATTCCACTTTCTCCATAAGTATAAGCCTGACGGACTTTCTCGTCTGCCCCATACTCTGCGAGGACTTCTGTATTCTCACGATTGATATCGTTGATATACTCTGTCAGTGTGTATCCTTTGGCATTGGAACCGCTTTTTACCAGAGAGGCAAGCTGCTCTTTCGGGCTGTTCCCATCTTCGGTACGCTGGTTCTCCGGGATCAGGACTTCATCGCCATAGCAGTCTTCCCATTTATAGGTGTTATCCAGTTCGAATACCCGGTTGTTATCTCCATCGTACATGGCTGCCATCAGGACTGTTCCACCCTGTTTTACGACTGCCCGACGATTCTCTGCTGTGTATTCATAAGTAACCGGATCTGCACTGTTTGTCTTATCACATTCCTGGATCAGATTGCCATCTTTATCATAGCTGTAGGTTGTTCCCGGATCGCCCCAGATCTTTGCATTCGTGCGTTTGATGAGCTGGTTGGAATCGTTGTACTTATAGTTATATTTTGCTTTGCTGACACCATCTTCGATCTTCTCGTAAGAGGTCCGGTTTCCAATCTTGTCATAAGTATAATTATGGACTGTCTTTTTACCGCCCTCTGCTTTTTCTGTACAGCGTGTCAGTTCCCAGTTGTCATCGTATTCATAGGTACGTGTCGTCTGGATCTCTTTTTCCTGATGCTCACAGTCTGCTTTGTCTGTCTCTTTCTGTGTATCGCCCCAGTTGTACCAGTCTTCCCAGCTTGGCGTCTTTCTTGTTCCTGCTTCCAGTTCCGTAGCTGTTTCTCCAACTACATATCCCTGATCATTGTACTTGTACTCATAAGTACTGATTACTTTGCCGCAGGAACCACAGGTATTCACAATCTTTGTGATATGATCTTCTGCATCGTAAGACACTTCCGTCTTTGTTCCGTTGCTTCTAACGACTTCTGTCACACGGTTCAGCGCATCATGCTTGTATGTCGTCACCTTTCCGCTACGGTCTGTCAGTTTTACCAAATTATCATTTAAGTCATATTCATAGCTGACCTTTGTACCATCCGGGTATACGATTGCCTGCAGATTATCTGCGTCATCATAAACGTAGCTGACATCCTTTTTCGAACCGTTTGTTACTTTGGTGATTCTTCCGAGTGCATCGTATTCGTAGCTGCTCTTGCCTGTCTGATCCTTCATGGATACCCGTTCCCCGGCACTGTTATATGCGTAGGTTACGTCCTTTTCGGATGTCTCGCCTTTTGCGTCCTGATATGATTTCTCCAACAGGTCATTCAGTTTGTCGTAATCATACGTGGTTTTCTTGCCGCTTGCCTGTGTATGTCCGGTCAGTCTGCCTTTTTCATCATAGTCGAATTTCTCTGTTCTTCCTGCCGGATCTTTGATGGATGTCAGGTTGCCTTCCAGATCATAAGTATAATTCGTTGTCTTATTTGCTGCATTGGTAAAGGTCACCAGATTGTCCATGTTATCGTAACCGTATGTTGTCACGCCTCCAAGGGCATCGGTCACTTTCGTCAGGTTATCATTCTTATCGTATTCCAGATGACTCTTGAGTCCAGTCTTATCTGTGATAACCTGAATATTACCATGTGCATCGTAATCAAATCCCGTCGTGAATCCACGCTTGTCTGTAATAGAAGTTACCCTGCTGTCCTTATCATAAGTATAGGATTCCTTCTGTCCCAGTGCATCGGTCTCTTCTGTTACACGATTATCTTTATCATAGACGGTCTTTGCAACATATCCCATCGGGTCTGTTACTGAGGTAACATTATAATTCTTGTCATAACCATAGCTGGTCTTTCTTCCACCCGGCTTTGTGATCTCTGTGATATTTCCAGCCGGATCGTAAGTATAGACTGTAATCTTGCCAAGCGGATCGGCTGCGGAAGTCATCTGTCCTGCCAGGTCATAACTGTAGGTATTGCTCCGTCCAAGCGGATCTGTCTCCTTCACCAGATTGCCATACTTATCGTATGTAAAGCTGGTCGTTCCATCCAGTGCATTGGTAGAAGACTTCATGTTATGGAGCTTATCGTAAGTATAAATGGTGGTACTCTTTAAGCTGTCGCTTTCTTTTACCACGTTGTCCACTTTATCATAAGAGAAATTTTTAGTATAACCCAGTGGACTGGTCATACTCTTCAGACGTCCGGCTTTATCATAACTATAGGTATACTCTCCACCATTCGCCTGTGTCATCTTTGTGACATTATCATTCAGATCCACACTGTACTGGGTCGTATTTCCTTTTGGATCTGTTACGGAGATAACATTACCATGCTTGTCATAATCATATCTGGTAACTGCTCCCTTTGGAGAGATCTGTTCTGTCAGATTACTTAAGCTGTCATATTTGTATTCAGTAATAAGTCCCATCGGATCTTTGGATTTGGTAAGATTGCCAATGGCATCATAACGGTATTCATTTGTTTCTTTTAACGGAGAAGTCTCCCCGATCTTGCGGTCCAGTTCATCATACTGGTAGGTTGTCGTATTTCCATTTCCGTCTGTCTGGGATACGAGGTTATCGTTTTTATCGTAAGCATATTTGGTAACTGTACCGTTTTCATCCGCCGCTTCCGTCACATTATCATTTCCGTCATATTTAAAGGTACTGGATGCTCCAAGAGGATTTGTCTGGGAGATCACCCGGTCTTTCTTATCGTATGCGTACTGGTAAGTGGCTTCGTCTTCTTCTGTCATGGATAACTGGTTGCCGACTTTATCGTAAGTAAAGGTGGTTCGATGTTCTTCTGCATCCGTTACCGCTGTAATGCGATCCATAACATCATATTCGTAAGAGGTCGTACTTCCGTCTGCCTCTGTCAGTTTCAGGAGTCTGCCATACTGATCGTACTTGTATGTTGCTGTCCGGCCGAGTTCATCGGTCTGTGTCAGTACATTTCCGGCACCATCATATGTATAATCCATACTGTTTCCGCCATTGTCGGAGGAATGGATCAGGTTGCCTGCTCCGTCATATTGATAAGTAATTACGAGTCCCTGTGCATCCGTACATTTTACAAGCTGTCCGATGGCATCGTACTCCATCAGCACCTTGTCCCCTGTCGGCAGTATTATGGATGTGTTATTTCCCTCTTTATCATACACATAGCTGTACGCATTGCCGAGGGCATCTGTCATCTTTGTGCTGTTGCCCTGTGAATCGTATTCGTAAGTGGTCTTTCCTTTCAGGGCATCCACCGTCTGTTCCAGATTGTCGGTGGAATCATATTTCATTGCTGTAATGTTGCCCTTTGCATCGGTTACCGATGTCATGTTTCCATTACCATCGTAAGTCATGGCACTGGTATTTCCATTTTCATCGGTAGAGGATACCAGATTTCCATTTAAGTCATACTTCATGGATACGGTATATCCAAGGGCATCTTTGGATGTAGTCAGATTTCCTGCCTTGTCGTAAGCATAAGTATCTGTTCTTCCCTCTTCATCGGTAGAAGATACCAGATTACCTGCTTTATCATAAGTATATGTGGTAGTTCCACCTTCTGGGTTGGTTTCACTTAAGCGGTTTCCTGTATTATCGTAGGTATAAGTCCAGGTTCTTCCACTGTCATCTGATTTTGATACCAGATTGTCTGCCGCATCATAAGCGTAAGTGGTAACTGCACCTAATTCATCTGTCTCTTTAGCGAGTCTTCCGCAGTTATCATATTCCTTGGAATGGCTGCTTCCATCTCCATAGGTAATCTTGGTTTCGTTTCCTAATGCGTCATATTCATATTTGGTTATATTACCAACTGCATCTTTGGACTGAAGCACCTGTCCAAGAGAATCAAACTTGGATACGGTTGCATTTCCATTTCCGTCAGTATATTTTTTCAGATTTCCTGCTTTGTCATATTCATAGAGCTTTGTTCCAAAATCTTTATTACTCTCTTCTATGACACGTCCCATGCTGTCATACTTATAAGTAATTGTATTTCCTTTTGCATCGGTTGCTTTGACCTGCTGATAATTCTTATCATAAGCGTAGCTGATCTGATTTCCTTTCGGATCTGTACCACTGGTCATGTTGTACATCTTATCGTAAGTATAAGTGGTGGTATTCCCCAGTGCGTCAGTACTTGCTGTAATATTTCCCACACCATCCAGCGTATAAGCGGTCACACCGCCATCGGCTGCTGTCTTGGAAGTCAGATTGCCATTCGCATCGTAACTGTTCGAGGTTACATTTCCAAGTGGATCTGTCATGGAAACTGCACGATTCATCGCGTCATACGTGAATCCCCATGCTGCTCCATTTCCATCCACATATCCGGTCATGTTCGGTCCGTCATACGAATACGTTGTTGTGACACCTCTGCCGTCTGTCTGGGATACCATACGATGTTTGTCATCGTAAGTATAGGTAATGACTGTTCCATCCGTTTTTGTAGATGTGACCATATTTCCATTACCGTCATAACTGTAAGTAACCGTTGCTCCGTTATATCCAGTTGCACTGGTCAGCTTATTCTGCTCATTATAAGTATAAGAGGCTGTCTTTCCATCCTCTCTTGTCTCCGTTGCTACATTGCCAAATGTATCATAAGTGTAAGTTTTTGTTCCGGCTGCTGTCGTTTCGGAAGCAAGCTGATTCTCTGCATTATAAGTCTTTTCACAGGTTGTTCCATCCGGATATTCAATGGATGTTGTGCGGTACTGATCATCATAATGATAAACGGTCTTATTTCCTTCGTTATCCGTTGTTGTAGTAGAACTCTTTCCGTACTTGAAAGTCGCTGTCCCTTTTTCTGCATCGGTCTGCTCTACGACTCTTCCTTCTTTATCGTAAGTATTCTTTACAACCGTATTGCCATTCTCATCTTTCCAGCTTGTCATACGGCTGTCATCATCATATTTGTACTCTTTTGTTGTTCCATTCGGATCTGTTACAGATATCAGATTTCCCTGCTCATCATATTTGTAAGAAACTTTTCCACCATCTGGAAGAGACAGTTCCTTGATATGCCCGAATTTATCCTGTTTTACCCCGAATGTTTTTCCGGATGGTGTTGTAATCTTACTCAGATTATAATCATCGTCATAATCTAATACTGTCTTAAATCCATTCACATCCGTTACATAACGTAAAATTCCATATTTATCAAATGACCAGACGCTCTGATCCGCATCTGTCAGTTCCCATCCGATGTAGTCATGGTCTGTATCTTTATAGCTGACTGCTTTTAAATCATATACATAACCATCCGGAGCAGTGTAGCTTCCATCTTCATTCTTATCAAAGATCAGATAACTTCCGTCCCCTCTCATATACAGAAGACTTCCGTCCTCCATCTGAGAAAGTGACTGGTCATAGTTAAAGCTCCATCCACGTCCGAACATGGAATGCTGGTCTGTTCCTTTGGAATTGTAGCTTCTTGTAATGGAGAATTCTCCATTCAGTTCATTCATCGTCGCATCGGACTGATCCATGTAGAAGTTACCAGTATTTAAATTGACTGGTTCAAATCCAAATTCACAGTGCAGTCCTCTTCCCATCAATGCTCCGTCAATCCGCATCTTATCCTGATCGGTAAGCGGTGCAGGACTATATGGAACATTTGTCTGTGGGTTACGGATAAAGATCGTGTTGTTTGCGACTACCAGTGCATCCATAACCTGATTGTCTTTCATAATGTTCTTAAGCGGAACACCATAATATTTTGCAATCTTCGGGAATGTATCAAACTGCTTCACTTCATAAATCACAAAGCTGTCACTGGTCACTTCTTTTCCCGTTTCCAGTTTGCCATCGATTTCTTTTGATGCTTTTGCTTTTATTTTATAAAGTTTATCTTTTGTCAGTCCTGAATACAAAGCACTCTGCCAGTTGGAATCTTTGCTGTAATACTTATTCGCCTCCGGGAACTGCTTATTATATTCCGTGCTGTCTGGATAGGAATACAATGGTTTTGCATCTGTTTCGTGATGTTCTTCATTTTCCTCATCTGGAAGCAGATAATATTCTACTGTAGATTTGCTCTTTGCAATTCCGTCTGCAAATACGGCATCAAACTTCAGCTTTCCATTTGTATTCTTTTCTGTCATCGGACGAAGCAGGATCGTTGTTTCATCCAGTGACATATCACGCAGATATGGATCTTCAGCCGGTGACCACTGGATACTGAGCTTCGGTCCATAGGCTGAATTTCGGTTATTCAGCACTTCACACTGCATGGATGCCCCAAGATTATTTGCCTCTGCGATTGCTACCAGTGCAAATCCGTTGTTCGCATGCGTTCCCTGCACCCAGTCATTTACCAGATCTTTAACGTCATAATTGATATAACTGTTCCTTGTGGTACTTGCATTCTGTACATCCTGGAATGTAAGCTGCACTGGTTTTATTTTCCATGTAATCGATGTGTTCCAGGTTTGATCCACACGGTAAAGACCAAACTGCGATGTACCGCCACTATATGCTGTCCGCTGGCTCACTGCAAAGGTTGCGCTGTCGATTTTTGAATCTTTCGGAATCTGACTAAAATCAGAATTGACTTTGATATAAGTCCGGCAGTTCTGGTGTGCTGTTCCAAATCCTGCAAGGTTTCCGGACTTAATACCATCATCAAATCCGACATACGGATAATTGTTGTCTCCAATCTGACTGGTAGGACTTCCCTCTTCCACACCGATCATGTTAAAGGAACTCTTCTGAATCTCCACTGGTGTCGGATCGATCCTGACCGGATACTGACGTTCTTCTGCCGAAAGCCAATCCCTGTCTGGTTTTACGGTCAGGATTGTTTTTCCCTCTTCTTCCCGAAGTTCCAGAGTAATCAGGAAACTAATCTCCCCGGCAGCATCTTCCATTGATGGAGTCTCCAGAAGATACTTTGCATCTTTGATTGTCTTCCCTTCCGGATAGATATAGACCTGATTGTCTTTTACTTCTGCCTGATACCCCGGAATCTGCAGCTCGTATTCATAGACTTCCCTGTCTGTTGGCTGCTGAAGTACGATATCTTCCTTAATGCTGGAATCCAGTACTGTATACTGAACATCTGCGCCCTCGTAAACTTCATTATAAAGGATCGCATTATCCTTAATAACAGAATGTGTATAATCTCCATCTACCGGAATGATTCCGATTCTGGTCTTTCCATTTTCAATCGTTACACCATTCTCTTCTGACATCTGTTCCGGAAGAAGGATGGCATAATCGTTTGCCTTGTTCTGATAAACTTCCGTTTTCTCTTCCTTTTGGTCATCCTTCGATGCACTGCTGGCTTCCTGTGCTTCTTCGGATGCCGGAGTATCTGCTTCTTCTGGTTTTACAAGTGTATTATCAACCAGCTCGGTATCTCCATCCTCATTCTTATAAGTTCCGACATAGCCTCCATAAACGGTTGTATACTGCTTGTCCCCTGTCTTATAAGTCTTGGAAATGGCATCATAATCGATCAGTTCACCTTCCGGTTCTTCCGGAATCGGATAATAATCCTGTGGTTCTTTTAGTTCCACTTCTTTTTCCTGCGGATTTTCTTCTGTTTCTTCCGCTGGAGTTGTCTGTTCTTCCTGCGTCTGTGTATCTTCTGATGGCGTCGTTTCATTTTGTACGTCCGCATCAGACTGCTGACTCTTATCTTGTTCTCCAGATGTGGAATCTGTAATCCCTGCTTCCTCTTCCGTCAAAGCCTCTGGTCTGGAGAAATCTGCATTCTTCTGTACATCCTCAATGGCCTCTTTTGCCTGTACAAAGATAGGCTCTGTTCCCTGTAGTGCCATCAGGAGTGCAAGTACTAAGGCTATAGCCGACTTTCGAAATCTCTTCATAGTCTCTTTCTCCCTCTTGTAATCTTTTTCTATAATTCCTTTACAAAATAACCGCTACCCTCCTTTTTTTCTGACTTTTGCACTACTATAATCTAAAAAATCACAAAATTTTCACAAATGGTAAAAATGACCCTTGAGGTGGCAAAAATAGACGAAATCGGTCGAAAAAAATAGTAAGACACCATCGCCTTACTATTTTTCATCTAATTTCATATATAATAATATTTTCACTTGAAAGGATTTCTCCGTATGGCAGATCTCCATCTGACCATGATACTTTTCTACTACGAGTTTCACATTTTGTAATCCTATTCCATGTCCTTCTTTCCTGCTTTTCGTTGTCATATAAATTCCATTCCGCACTTTTGGTGTATCTTTTATGCTATTCTCAATCTGGATATTCATGATTCCTTTTCCATAATACATCTGAAACGATAATCTTCTTTCATCTGAAGCTGCTGTACCACGAATAGCATTATCCATAAGATTTCCCACTATTATACTTAGATCAAATAATTCTTCCCCTATATGATTCGGTATTTCCACAGAAATCTCCGGATTTTCAATTACTGATTTCGAATCTTCCAAAATATAATTCAGCAGATTATTCATATTACGGTTTTCTGTATATACATGATGACATAAGGCTGTTCCGGCTATATTCTCCATTTTTTTCAGATACGATAGAATCTCTTCATTTCCTCCCGTTTTTGCCATTGCCCCTATCGTTGTAAGATGGTGTTTGTAATCATGATGTATCTTATTCAGCCTGTCTTGTGATTTCATCATCATCTCCAGTTCTTTTGCATACTGGCTCATCTGAATCTTCATCTCTTCCTGTTTTGCTGTTTCAATATAACTTTTCTGAACCTCATCGTGCAGATAGAAAATAAATACATTGATAAACAGTAAGAATAATACAATCGTAGACCGCACACCTCTTCTGTCTGGTAGCAATATCCTGATGCAGACTATAATGCTGATCACCGGGACAGAAAGCATAGCCAGCCAATGACTGTTCTTTATGTAATAACTTCTCTTTACATCCACTTTTCTTTCAATAATGACTTCCAGTAAAAAGAATATAAAATTTCCCATTACGATAGTTCCCGGTCCCATGTGATGATGTACCGGATTTCTTGCTACCGCATACCGTTGAAAAAACACGATCGGAATCCCATCACATAAAATTCCCATAATATATACCATAAGTGTATTCCAGACATGATGTTGCCAGTCTGCCTGATATGCCACTGTTATAATTAACAGAGCAATCAGTTCAAAGATCAGATCTCCGTACATCGTTCCCCACTGCATACTTCCCCAACAGGAAAGCAGATACGCACAAAAATATGCAAATAGCTTTTGTGTATCCTCATCTTTTGGATACAGGATGGTATTGTAACGGAACACAGTATAAATCCAGAATAATTTACTTGTCAGATAAGTGATCAAATGTATATTCATAATCTTTTCTTCTCCGTTTGTAATAGTCTTTCTCTAACCTTCTTGCGATTTGCTTTACTGATACTGAGACGTGTCTTATCTTTCATAACCACGTTGTCATATTCGTAATGCTCCACGTATTCCATATTGATGAGATAGGACTTGTGGATCAGTAAGAAATATTCTTCTGTTATATCCGCTACATCCTTTAATTTTCCTCGATATTCATATTCTTTTTCCAATGTCACGATATGTACTCTTTTTCCCAGACTATAAAAATACAGGATCTTGTCATAAGAAATTTTGTGGATTCCTTTTGTATCTGTATATTCAAATATTTTCTTCCGTTCTTTTAACAGTTCCCGTAATTCACCTATTACCCGGAAAAGTTCTTCCTCTCGGATCGGCTTTACAAGAAAATCAAATGGATGAATGCGGAATAATTTCATAGCATATTCCTGATATGTTGAAATATAGGTAATCTGCAGTTCTTTTCCATAATTTTTCTTTCGTATCTCCGTTCCGATATCAATTCCATTCTCATGTTCCAGACAAATATCAAGGAATAACATATCGTAGGATTCTTCTAGCCTGTTAAGAAGCTGCACCGCAGAATAGTATATTTCTACAGAGATCTGGCAGTCATTCGCTTTTCCATAATGGAACAACTTCTGTTCTAACCAATTACACAGGATGATATCATCATCACAGATTGCAAGTTCCAGCATATTTTCTCACCCTCAGTCTTTCGTAACACGACAAATAGGGAAAAGAATCCCCTTCAATTCTTTTCCCGAATGGACATCACTAATTTTGTGTCATTTTTCCGATGCAACAGCACCACTTCCTTTGCTGTCTTATTTTGTCCTCTATATAATAAACACTTGAGTAAGAAAAAACTGTCGCCATTTTATAATTTATTTATACTTTTTATAATTTATTTATATTTTATCGAAATATAACAGCGATAACTAATAATGTCACCCCCTGTATTATTCTTTTTATTTTTTGCGTCATTTGATAAAACATCAACGTTTTTGATGGAAAAAAGGGGACTGGCAAAACCAGATCCCCTCTTTAAAATACATGCTCTTCTCTAAAAGAATGATAAATCCACCATCCTCTGTTTATTTTTTTAACTTTTCCTTTTTTAAAATACTTATAAATATTAAATGGTTTTTCTTTTTTTTCAAATAAAATCCCTGTTGTTTTAATAATTTTTATAAGTTCATCCGACTCCATATCTGTCGTTTTAAATATAAATATTTTCTTTTCATTTGTTATGAAAAAAAAGAAGTTTTTATATAAGAACATTCTATCAATATTTTTAAATTCATAAATTTGATCTTCATCTATTTTAATTGCGTTTTCATCGATATCCACCGTTTCATATCCTGATCTACCCCAGACAAATTCATGAACATTTTTTTCAAAATTTTTACCAATCATTTGATACCAAATAATCCAAGCCACACAAGCCACACAAGTTCCAATCCCTATTCCAAACATCAAATAACTTTCCGACAGATAACAATTAATCGACAGTAAAAATTCTACAGGTGTAAAAATATAGATAATCATTCTACTTTTCTGTCTTGTTTTAAATAATTGATTAGGAATTATAAACCCAAGCGAAAGCATTCTTTCTAATTCTTCCCTATCCTCATCTGACACAATTGATTTAATATGCATTCTTCTTAATCCCCCTTTTGCCAGAGGTCCTCTTTATAAAATCGAACCTCTGGCCATTGTCTCTTTTATTCTTTTACAATTTACAGCGCTTGAATCAACAAACCAAAAACAGTACCTGCTCCAGCTGAAAATAAAGCAATAATTGACGGAATTGCATTTACAACTAATGCACCCGCAAGAACTAATATTACGGCTCCTGCCAGTATATTACTATGCTCTTTTGTGAATTCTACAACATTAAATTCAAGACCACTATTAGAATTTAATGTCATTGTAAAAATCAAAGCAACCGATATTGTCCACTCTTTTTCCTCTTCTGGCAGCAAATCTGATGTACTAAATACAATGGAAAACTCTACACTATTGGCAAAAACATTATTTATTTCAAAAGCAATATTACCAGATTTAACCGATAAAGCAATTTTTTCTATCGTATTTCCAAAGTTATCTGCTCCCTCTATACCTGTATCTGATAAATTTGATGAAATCTCCATAATTTGACTCTTGCATGATTGTGTCAAGCCACCATCATTTCCTATTGCTACATT
>OIYY01000387.1_pt1 | contig 31570 bp, 31 predicted proteins | sample 1588341 | NCBI WGS metagenome assembly OIYY01 (sample SAMN03283287) | human gut metagenome | biome: human-associated habitat; material: feces | host: Homo sapiens | place: Peru | collected 2012 | reverse complement strand
TCTACGATTTTAACAAAAAAACAATCCCGGCCCAGAGATTCCATAGAATCTCCGAGCCGGGAATATCGCGAGTCATCGGCTAACCCCGTCTTGCATATTCCCAGCTCTCTCTTTGTTATATCTTGTTAAAGATTAACCTTAAATGGCATATTTATAAAAAGAAATCACTATATTTGCATTTATAGCACTAAAATGAAGAAATGAGTAAATTTAACGAAGCAACAATAACAAAAGAGAACAAAACACTGTTGCCTACTGGCTATATTCAATGGCGTAAAGACATTGAACAGCTGATTGACACTGCAAAGTTGAAAACGGCTATTAGTGTCAATATGGGAACATTGTCACTATATTGGAATATAGGGAAAAGTATCCTACAGAAACAAGAACAGGAAGGTTGGGGCAAACAGGTCATAGAGCAACTATCGAAAGATTTGATTTCTCGCTATCCGAATGATCGTGGCTATTCCAAGCGCAATCTTGGATATATGAAGAGTTTCGCTATGCAATATCCTGATTTTCCATTTTTGCAAGTGTCACTTGCAAAATTAAAGGAACTGCCAATTTTGCAAGTGACACTTGCAAAATTAGAGAGTGAAGATAAGGAATTTGTGCAAGTTCCACTAGTACAAATATCTTGGTATCACCATATTTCACTGTTATCCAAGATAAAAGACGAAGCACAACGTGCCTACTATATAACAGAAACAGCACAGAATGGGTGGAGTCGTGATGTGATGCTCCTCCAAATAGACAATGGATATATCCATGCTAAAGGGCATGCAATTAATAATTTTGAACAGACGTTGCCACCTATTCAATCAGACTTGGCTCGTTACATATTCAAGGATCCTTACAATTTCTCGTTCATTGGAACGGTGGCATTACAAAATGAATTGGATATAGAAAAGTCCTTGACAAGCAAAATAACTGATTTTCTCCTCGAGATGGGACGTGGTTTTGCATACATTGGCAGACAATACCATATTTCCGTAGATGGGGATGATTATTATATTGACTTGTTGATGTACCATCTCAAACTGCATTGCTATGTTGTAGTGGAATTGAAAGCCGTGGAGTTCAGACCGGAGTTCGTCAGCAAACTGAACTTTTATATTTCAGCAGTTGATGACATTGTAAAATCTCCAGAGGACAAGCCTACTATTGGCTTGCTTCTCTGCCGAACCAAGAGCAACAAGAAAGCTGAGTTTTCGCTTCGTGGCATTACCCAACCTATGGGCATTGCACAATACGAAACAGAAAAACTCTTTGCTGATGTAGCATCGGCATTGCCACAGATTGAGGAAATAGAAAAGTCAATGGAAGATTTGGAAAAGTGAGTGAGAAGAGTATATCTCTGAAAATCTTGTAGAAATCTTCAAAATTCTACAAGATTTTCGGAGATATTCAAAGATATTCGAACTGTACGGTTAAAACGGGCTGAAAGTCCAAAGAGTGTGTGGAATAAGCCCATAACGCACTCTTTTTTAGCTTTTCAAGAACACAAATCCACCAGGCGTCCTGGCGGGATTAGCCGATGGCATACAAACCAAAAAGAGGTGTGATTCATCCGAATCACACCTCTTTCGTTCCCCTCTTCATCATTACCACATCCAGAGCCACGTGGAATACCAGCCAGATGGCGATGTCTATGCCCAGGATATACGTGATGTTGATATCCCCTATCAGCGCCACGTTGATCAGGATAAACATCAGCGAGAGCAGACAGATGCTTACCATCACCTGTCTCACTTTCAGTCCACATCTCAGCAGCTTATGATGGATATGGTTCTTGTCCGGCAAGAACGGGTTCTTCTTGCATCTCAGTCGGTGCCCCACCACTCTCACCACGTCGAGCAGTGGCACCAGCATGGTGGTAAATGCCAGCACCATGTTATAGTCGCTCACGGCACGGGGATGCACATCCAACGTACTCAGGTGAATCATCAGGAAACTGATGATATATCCCAGCGAGAGCGAACCCGAATCGCCCATGAAGAGCTTCCTGCCCCTCATCTCGTTTCCAAACACATTATAATACCAGAACGGGATGATCACACCCAGTGCCGAGATACACAGCAGGGCATAGGAATACAGTCCCAGCCAGATATGCAGCCCCGCCAGAGCCACCAGCGAGATGGCACAGAGCCCCGAAGCCAGACCATCGATGCCGTCAATCAGGTTGATGGCATTGGTAACATACACCACGATGAGCACGGTAAACGGCATGCCGAACCATGGTGAAACCTGATACACCCCGAAGAGTCCGTCGAGCGACTTGATCCATACGCCCGAAGCCACGAGCAGGCTTGCCGCCAATATCTGCACCAGGAACTTCTTCTTATACCCCACTCCGATGAGATCATCGGCAAGGCCCACCAGAAAGAGCATCATGCTACCCACCAGCAGGGCGAGGTATTCATAGGGAGCCTCCCCCTGCATAGCCCCACTGTTCAGCCCCATCAGATGATGTACCAGCATCAGACCACCCATGGTAATCAGCATCACGGGAAAGAACGACAGTCCGCCCAGCCTTGGTATCGGCGCATGATGCACCTTTCTCTTATCAGGCATATCAAACAATCTCTTCTTATGAGAGATAAGCAGAATGTTAGGCAACACGATATTGGCAATAATCATCGCCACGATAAAGGCACCCAGCAAATAAAAATGAATTGGCTGAATCATATATCTTTTATATTATTATTTTAGCATTTACTTTTTAATATTTCACCTATTTTATATAGATAGCGTAATCCCAGCAGGAAGATGTTAGAATATACCCCATTCTTCTTGAGGGCTTTCAGGTGGTCACGCATGATGCGCTTGTGGCTCTCTAATCCAGAGCTGGATGCGCCCCCCGTACGCATAGTAACAAAGTCTTTGTTGATATAGTGCGTTTTTATTTTATTTACGAAGATAAGTCTCAGCAGATTTTCAAAGTCAGCAGCCACCCGATAGTTTTCAGCATCAAAGGCACCGAATTTTTCATACACTTCTTTACGGCAATAGAACGAAGGATGTGCAGGCATGAATCCCAGTCTCATCATCCATCTTCTGAAAGGCTTGGAACTATAGTATCTTACGCATTTCGTCAGATCATCATCGTCCACATAGTGTATGTCGCCATACACGGCATCCACCTTTTCTTTCTCCAGAGTCCATGCGATACAAGCCAATGCATCATCCGAAGTATAGAAGTCGTCCGAGTTAAGAATACCGATTACCTCCCCCGTAGCCATCCTGATACCCTTGTTCATGGCATCATAGATTCCCTTATCGGGTTCGCTGATATATCTCATTCTCCCCTCAAACAGAGGTTCCATCTTCTTTACCACCTCCAGGGTATTATCCTTAGAAGCCCCATCCACGACCAGCAATTCATAGTCGTGATAGGTTTGGGCGAGCACACTTTTTAAGGTGTCTCCCACCGTCTTTCCGCTATTATAAGTAGCGGTAATGATAGAGATTTTCATATTTGTTGTGATTTAATTAAGAATAGTTATCTGATATGACTATTGAATCTTTCTGTTTCTCACCTTGATAGCAGGATTACCTTGGTACACAGCATATTCTTCAAGGTGACGACTAGCAACAGAACCAACAGCGAGCACTGCGTGAGAGTGAATTTTCACATTAGGACAAACCACAGATTGAGCACCAACCCATGCTCCCTCCTCTATTATTATTTTGCCAACCATTAAATCAAATGTTGTTTTCTTATAGTTGTGATTGCCACAGAGCAACATAGCACCTTGACTGATACATTCATTATCCCCGATAGAAACCTCCACAAGATTATCTATCCATACGTTCTCCCCAATCCATACATAGTCTCCTATCTTCAAATTCCAAGGATACTTGATATTTACAGATGGCTTGATTACTACGCCTTTTCCTAATTTTGGCACCAAACAAGCGCAATACTTTGATTTTAATTCTAGAAAATGGAATAAAAGAATTATTCAAAATTGCAGAATTCGCAAAATACCATAATGTTCTTTTTATAACTGATGCTCCTGTATTATACCAAGCATTGTTATACAAAGCCAAATCCACAGTATTTATATTTGTATATAACATATTTTTCAAAATATGACATTAGACACATTCTCTACGAATTAATTCGCTTTCCAAACCTTAACTAATTGACGCCAAACAACAGGCACTGCATACATATCGTTCACACGTTTCTTCGCTTTTTCTGCAAACCTGTTTTTTTGTTCAGTATCATTCATTAATATTTTTACAGCATCTCTTACTTTTGAAAAGCTTTTAGCTTCATAACAAATGCCACAAACATCTTCCTCTATATTGAGCATTTCTGGGATTGCTCCCACATTTGAGGCTGCAATAGGACAGCCACAAGCCATCGCTTCTAAAATTACATTAGGGAATCCTTCTGTATAACTAGGGAACACAAATGCATCTGCAGCCATTAACTCTTTCAAGACATCATCGTGCGAAATTTCCCCAACAAAAGTTAACCATTCTGCATTGTCTCTTTTTTGAGCTAATACAAATAAGTCATTTTTAATTTCTGAAGAAATTTTACCAACCAATCGAAGTTTGATACCTTCAACACCAACACATCCCTCTACAAGTTCATAAACTCCTTTTGTTTTCAGAGCATGTCCAACAAATAATAACTGTTTAGGAACCCTATGAATTGTTACTTCAAATTCTTTAACTTTATCAATAATATCAAGCGACAATGGGTTGGGCACATAAACTATATTATCAAAACCTTTTTGGCATAAAACACGATATGTATTTTTATCCATTGCAATGACCTTATCAGACATTTTGAGAACTTTCGACAAAAGTTTCCATTCCCAATTATTCTTTTTTACCAAATCAGGAACACGCCCGAAATGCAAATGAAGTACTTTCTTGATATTTTTATGAGAAGCTAACCGCAACAACAAAAAATCTTTCAACAAGCCTAATGAAGCACTCGTGCATAAATGCATAACATCAGGTTTATGATAATCCATTTTTATTCTTACTTCATTACATTTTTTAGAGATTTCTCTGAATCCAAAATAAAAGCGTTTAAATCCAAAATCATTGACTTCCATCACCTTTCGTTTACGATCAAACGAAATCGGTATAATTTCCAGAGTTTCGTCATTTGCAATTTGAGAATAATCCACAATAATCTTTCCCCAAATACCAATTCCACCAGAAATGACATTTTCACCATACAAATATGGTGAACAAAACAGCACTTTAGTTTTTTTCATAATCGCTCATTAATCGTTCATGCTCTTGTATTTGCTCTTCTGTAAAACGTTTCTTCAATAGTTTTGCCGGTACACCACCTATAATACTATAAGGAGGAAAAGACTTTGTCACTACAGCACCTGCTGCAACAATACTATCTTTTCCAATCGTTACACCTTTCAATATAGTTACATTTGCACCACACCACACACCATCTTCAATTACGATTGGCAAATCATTTTCCTGTCGTTTTTCATTGCAATCATAAATATGCATTCCTATAACATCAGTTCGATGATCACCTGTGATAAATGTACAACCAGGACCAAACAAACATTTTTTTCCTATAATCAAAGGTGCTTTGGTACAATAAATCGTAGTAGTAGAAGGAAGAATTGAATAATCATCAACAGATAGATTTTCAATACCCCTTATTAAAGAACTCATGGGACGAACTACAACATGCTTACCATGAAACTTCATTGCTGTAATCCATATAGGTGCCCAAAATTTATCCCAAAGATAATTAATGAGAATGCTTATTTTTACACCTCCATAAGCTAACTTATTAATACTTATCATTTCACATTAATAATTTTTATATACTTATCAACAAAATCATCACTATTTAATAAAGTCTCTGCGTTTTGTCTACTATTCATACAAAATAATCGATATTGTTCATCATTCAAAGCCAAAGCTTTAGAGAGTGATATAGCAATAGACTCTGGATGATGGGGATCGAAAAGGAAGCCATTAATGCCATCCTTCACATATATAGAATTGTCACATACATCACTACAGATAATTGGAAGACCAGTAGAAATTGCTTCACAAATTACATTAGGTGTACCTTCAAAAAAAGAAGGAAGACAGAAATAATCAGCTTCAGCATATTTTTTTTCTATCACTTTTGTCTTTTTACACAATTCAATGTAATCCTGCAAATCATACTCCTCTATTTTAGAACGACATTGAGCTAAATAATCAGAATTTTTCTCCGAAATACCATACCAAGAAACTTTAAAGTTTATCCCCCTATTCTTTAGTAATTTCAATCCTTCAATTAACCCCAATGTGTTTTTTGATTCCCAAATTGATGCAACAATAACAATTAAAGGTACTCTATGTCTAACCCTCTTCACATAAGAAAATCTATCCAAATCTACGAAATTGGTAATTGTTCTCATTTTTACCTTCATCCACGGATAATGCTTCAAGAGGAATTCCTCTTGAGCATAACTATTTGGCACAACAGCATCTGCGGTATGATATAAGCAAAAACGTATTCGCTCATTTAGGCCCATATTCTGGGTTGTATTCCTTTCGCTTACAATGAGGTGGAACTTACAGCCCATTATCTTGGTCAAACACGCCACCAAGGAGGGCGTTTCCTGATAGGCTATCACCCAATCGGGATGCTCTTTCCTGAAGTACTTTCTCACTGCAAGAATACGCTTCTTTGTATTGTCGGCTCCTGGAATCAATTCGTTGCATACACCTTTTTCATCAAGGAAACTCTTATAGAAATCTATATTATAATAAGATGAAACCTTTACCTTAAAGCCTTTCTCCTTCAGCAATACGGCAAGTCCAACAAGCTGTCGTTGCGCACCACCTGCACCAAGGCAATCTGTGAATAAATTTATTTTCATAATAAAGCAAAATCAAGTCTAAACTTTTCAACATATTGACCGTTAGCGCCAATAACAAACATTACTGCTAGGATTCCAATTACGGCAGCGAGGAAACATGCCCTGAGAATTTTGTCATTTATGAAATATGCAGTGATTGGAACAGATAAGAAGATACATGTGGAATAATACATCATCAAGCGATTGATGGCTGTAAGTTGAAACCCAGCAAACATAACAGAAAGGTTTAAGGTTTGGATAACAAACAGCAGTTTGATAATACCTTCTTCCAAGACCTCTCTCTTTAAAAACCAAACATAGCTCACATAATAACACAGAGATATTAACAAAGTTGTAGCATTACTTTCGTTTGAATTCTCATACACTTCATATCCCACCATATTTTTCACAAAAAACAAAAAGATGATATTGATAGCTACCATCATAAAGACTGCCCCACTAGCTAGGGTAACTACCAACCTTTGCTTATCCTTTATGCCATAAACGAAATATACGGGAAGAAATACTAATGCTGTTTGATGACACAAAAAAGCTCCTACTATACAAAGTAGAAACATTTTTAAGTCTCTGTTGATAATGAACGGTAAGGAAAGGAGGGTTAAACCAATTGCACAATGCTGCCTGATGACAAAAACGGCCTGCGTGATTCCCAAGAATACCAGAATGATGGAAATGATGGGATAGGGAGAATACTTCTTTGTTAAGCTTAAATAGGCATAAGCATTGATACATCCAACTATGAACAAGCTCCATTTAAAACTACCCAACAACGCTCCTATCCGCAGGATATATCTAAAGCCAATTTCTGGGCATTTGAGCGTCCACAACCTTTTAAAGGGCACCTGAAACCAATCTACCGATGCTAGTTCCTTATAGCCCGTATAATAGGTTGGCAAATCTGGCATGCTATGAATATCTACAAATGTTTTTAGGAAAACGATGCCAACAAACACAATTACGTATGCCAAATTTTCATTTTTTGACATAAATGCTATTGTAGATAGAGCTATTATGATGATAATAATAAATAATAACATATCGCACAAATTATCGAAAACAAGACTAAATCTCATTAATAAATTACAGAGTTTCCTTTAAAAGATGTCTCAGTTACTAATGAATTATAATTATGGCATTATACTCCCAAATAATGTCTTACTAACATCTTCCAACATAATTTTTCTAGAATGAACACATTATTTTATATTATTACGGACATTCCATGAATGGAAGCCAAACACATAGATATATCTTAACAATATTGAGATTCTTAAAACAAACAAATACAACTGAAAATTAATTTCTGTTGGATGATAAAGATAATTATCTATCAAAAGTCCTATCACATCAAATCTGTCAATATATACTCTTTTCCGCATAATCTTCTTACAAGTTTCGTGTGAAATTTCTGAATTACAATAGCGTTGTAATAAAGAACGTGAAATAAAAGAAGAAGCAGATTTTTGATATACACTAGGTAAAGAAAAAATAGCCTCGTAAAGAGTAATCCAAGATTTTTCCGGTAACTTTGTTCCCGATGCACTATTTTCTCTAACATTACAATAATATACAGACTTTAAAGGACAACAACTTACCCTTTCAAGATTATCAGAGAGCTTAAAATTCATCAAAAGATCTTCGTTATTTTTAATTTCTTTTGAGATATTAAGTGTATCAGAACTAAATAGTTTACGAGCAAAGAATTTTCCCCCAATACCTGGAGATATTATACCATGCCCTAACATCTTTCGATATTTAATACTATCGAAGGTTCCTCTTACTCTCATTTTCAAACGTATAGCACATCTATCAGAAATATCGCTACAAGGAGTTATGACAAGATCAGCCTTATCACGTTCTGCCACCTTACACCAATATTCTAAAGCATCATTTGCTAAAATATCATCAGAATCAACAAAAACAATGTAGTCACCACATGAATGTTCTAAAGCAAATCGGCGAGCTTTAGAAACGCCAGAATTTTCTTGATGAAAAACTTTTACACGTGTATCTTCTAATGCAATTTTATCACAAATTGCGCCACTATTATCAGAGCTACCATCATCAACTATTATCAACTCAAAATTTTGATATGTTTGGCTCAATATACTATTCAAACAAGCTTCTACATAGTTCTGAACATTATAAACTGGAACTATGACTGATATTAAAATATTACCGTTCATATTACTTAGATATTTTACAAATTTTTTCAACTATAAAATTACATATAATTTTTCGATATTGCGCATACGACACAAGAACGAGCGTTAAAATTGTTAAAAAATTAACTAGAGCAGAAACAACTAGTTTTAAAAAGTAATTATCAAATAATGATACTACAAATATAGCAAGAACATATGATATCACAGATATAACTATCGGTCTGATTGCACACAACAAGATGTTAAGTACTTTCAAATCCTTGACCAATTTACCCAAGATATAGGCACTACTCAATATTTGGAAAAACACACAAAGACATATAGATATATAGGCATATTGTGCATCAAAATGATAATAGAAAAACAAATATGTTACAAACAAGCTAAACAAATTTAACATACCTGCAATAAAACTAAAATGTTTCATATTTCCTGTTGCATGTATACCATCACAAAAGACAGCATAAATTATAGACAACATATTACTACACAAAAGCACCTTACAAAAGATGACTGCATAATCAGGTACATCAACAAGCCATAGTTGCATCACAAAATCCAGATTTAAAAAAAGCGGGATAAATATACAACTTGCGAAAAAAAGCATTGTTTCACATTCCATTTGCATGAGTTCTTGCATTCTACCTATGTTACCAACAGAATATTCCTTGATAATTTGAGGCTTAAAAGCTGAAAGAATATTATTAATAAATGTAGAAATTGTAGAACTTACTTGAGTAGCAACACCGCTGGCGGCATTTGTTGCAACACCAAAAAAACGGTTAATCAAAATATTTATACCCTGTTGACGAACAGCGAATGTTCCATTACCAAATAGATCATAAATAGCAAAAAGTAACATAGGTTTCATTATTTGCTTACGTATTTTTAAGCTGACAACAAATGAATCTATCTTACTTTTACAATATACTAAATACATAAGAAACACTACTATCGACACTACAAGCAACAATCCACCATAAGCTATCAACCTATCATAAAAGCATACTAGAGATATTACAACTAACAATTTTAAAAATACATTTATACTTTCTATAATAGCAAAAACTCCCATTCTTTCATATGATATGATACATGCATTTAGAGGAACTTGCAATATCGTTAAAACAGAAGTAAATAAAGAAAATTGATATAACCAGTTGATTGCATACACAGATTCATAAGGAATATTAAGCTGCGTATTAACAAACCACAATCCAAAAGTTTCACCAAGGACAACAAGGAAAAATGCTATAATAATATGAACTTGAATTGCAGAGCTAATGGTTCTTTCTATATTTCTTTTCTTATTTTGCCCAATACTATATGAGATAAAACGAGAAGTAGCTCCCCGCATAGTAGAATTAACAAACATCATTAATGCAACTATTCCACCAATAATATTATAAATTCCAAAATCTTTAACTCCCAAATACTGTAATACCAACCTTGATGTATAAAGATTAATACATACAACAAATATCATTCTTAGATAAAGATATAAAGTATTTAGTGCTATTCTCTGATTTTTCTGACTAGTATTTTCTACTTCCATATATATTTGAAATCATTTTTTTATTAAGATACATTTCTTCGTATTGTACTGAAGCAAAACAAAATAATGCGATAAAACCTGCTACCGCATTATACACACCATAGTCTTCTATACCTAATGCTTGAAGAACAACTCGAGATGTATATAAATGCACTAACATTAAGAAAAGCATTCTAACATACAAAAGTAGAGTATTCTTAGCTATTCGCTTACTTTTATCTATACAAGAAGTCATAATAATAATCCCTAATACATTTAAATGTGGTCGGGTCTTTCATTATTTTTCTAAACAATAATCAATAACCTTTGCAGTTTCACCTGCAAAAACATCCTGACCAGTATATAAAAACAACCACCAACTAAAGCCTCCTACATTCATCTCAATGACACGAGGGGAAGAAGAGGAATCCAGGCAAATATCAAATGCTATCAAACGCATATGGGGCGTATGATGTGCAATGCTTACAGCCATATCCTTCACCTGTTTCCAACAAGGAATCTGGAAATCATTTTTAGAATAATCCACATTATTCCACACATCCTGACGGGTTCCATATTGGTCAAGAGTGGTGTGATGTAGCGCTCCTGTCTGTACATCAATACCTACAAAACGACCACCAGCATGGGCATTATCCACAAATGCACCTTCTGCCCCAACACGCATTACAGCTGCCGTAACACGGGGCTGTTCATCCATCAGGCTACGGTAAACGCACACGCGCAAGGTATTGATAGAACTGGTATTAAACTGGCTCATATACGGATGCTGTTGAATTACTTCCTGTATTACCCAGTCATTACCCATTTGTTCCAGATACTGACCATCAAGCTTGGTTCCATCTGAGGTAAAGAATTGGTCTTCTTGACGCCGGAAGAGTGTCACACCCACCCCACTGCTTGTATCTACAGCGGGTTTGAAGCAAACCTTGGAATGCCCTTCCAACTGTACAGCTAGAGCTTCTGCCGTCAAATTGCTAAGATTTTTGAAAGAGAATACTAATTCATTGTATTTTTTCTTTTCGTTATACCTTACAATTTGTCCTCCCACAATTCGAGCCATTAGTGTTTGAGGAATTACTTGTGAATCAAGGAAATACATAGGATATACATTCTTATCTGAATAAAAATCTCGGTAACGGATAGGGTTGAGTTGCTTCTCCAAGAGAGAATTACCTAAAATCTCTGGTATAATATGAGGAACATTACCCATATAGTGATGAAAAAGGCGATAAGAATATACATCCACATTTTTACCTCTGAAGGCCTTACGCCAAAAAGAGATATATTTTTCCTCTCCTGGCGCTGGTGTCTCTGCATCAATATGGTTAACGCTACAGTTATGTTTCCACTGTTTGATGTACATCTGGCTCATCATACGATAGATGTATGAATCATAGAGATGATACAGATTATTCTTGATGATTTTTTTTATTTTATTCATATATCTTTTAATTGAATCATATTTCCTAGCTTCTCATCCCATTCCTCCGGCGTAAACTTAGCCATACCTGTAGAATCGAAGAATGTGAATTCACCAAAATATACCTTATCATTTATCTCGTAGAAATCAGTTCTTACATGCGGGATACCTTGGGATATCTTCGCAGCCAACTCTTTCATTTCCTCAAAATGCTTAGGCAACTTCACTTCACCATGATAATTATCACCGCCTTGCTTCAAGTCTAAATGCTTTAAGTTCATATCGTAGTAATCGAAACAAACCTTATTAGCACGATCACTGGCAACAAATAACACTTTAGGCTCACCATTAAAACAGAAGATTTTATAATCATTCAATTCTTCAAGTTTACCTTTTGTTATAGCTTCAACATTCTGTTCCGTATCCACCATAAACTTCTCAGCCAGTATTTTTCTTGGAACATTCTTATAAGGCCACTCACGCCAGCGCATATAGTAATTTTCCTTTAAACCTTTGCGCAGTTCTGCCTTCACCTTTTCTATGTCCAATTTGCTTTTATCACGACAAATGCACATACCAGTACCACTATTATGATTGCACTTCAGTACAAACTGATTAGGCAGTGCATCGAAGTCGATGTCATCAGGATCATCCCATACACCCAGGGTAGGGATGATATGTTCCTCACCTATCAACTTGGCAACATACTCCTTAGCCTTTACCTTATCCACCATCACGGTATATTCCGGGTTGTGGTTATATAGCTTCAGCCACTGCAGCTTCTCATTAAAGGTGACTGGATTTTTAAGATTCAGTTTCTTTCCCATATTCAGCCAATACATCATCTCTAGGTATGGCTTATCTGAGACTAGACAAGAAATCTTCTGCAATCCAATTATGCCCAACACACGTGGGTTATGAAAAATCAAATTAAATTTTTTTTTAACCGTTCCCATTAGTATTTATTTTTTTATATACATACCTTTCAAGATAACTTTTCATGATAGGAAACATTAAGGCAACAACATTCATGGGCATCCAACCCTATGACAAAACACCTCCATTCCCTAGTGTCTACTGGGGAAACAGTGCAAATAAATAAAACAGACAATTCTGAATATAAAATAGGTTTTATCTACATCGCAAGGGAAAGTTTATATTATCCCTTGCAATGCTAGGTTGAATGCTTACTTTTTATTTAATAAAAGCTCTATCTTCTTTTTGACTTTAGCAGGAACACGAAAATCATCCTGTTCCTCTTTGATGTGAAAACCGTGATAGACTTTTCCTCCCTCACACTTGAACTCGATAAACTTATCATTATTCTCGTCATAATAATAAAGAGACTTGCACTCCTCATCTTCACCAATAGCCTTCATCAGCAACTCTCTTGCTTCATCTTTAGAGCAAAGTAACAGAGAGACTTCGTCACCTTTATTTTCAGGATAGGCACCCTTTCCGTTCTCTCCATGCTTTGGATTTAAATGGAAAACACGTTCTGGCTTACGATTATGCGAAAACCATTTCGCCAAGTCCGTTTCTTTCATCTCACAAGTACTGACAATCAAAGTTTTCCCATTAAACTCGATTTCCCGCTTATCTGATTTATGAGAAAAAGCATTACAATCCATAAGTAAAAAGCTACTGTCTGTATCTTTAACTTGCCGCTTTGCCATCTCACATAAAGTATCTCCCTTAATCGCCTCGTGGAAATATCTCACTTCGTCAGATTCTGTTATGTTCTTCTTTTTATGCCAATCACTCCCCCAGTTCACCATAGCCATCCTTAGCAATACCGATATACGAGGATAACAATCCAGCAATGTATCAATTGGAATCATAAAGGCCTTAACATTCTGCGAGTCATAATAACCACAGAAGCTCTCATAACAGAAAAAAGACTTAATTCTATTGATTGCATCAATATACTCATGATACTCCTTATTACCCAAAAGCTCTATCCTTTTCAAGTATCCGGGTTGGTCTCCTGCCTCCACATATACAGGAAGCAACAAGAATATTTCCACATGTTCCATATCAGAATCCTGCTAAAGTTCTCAAATCAATTTCTATCTGGTCAAAGAAGTTCATAGGGGGAGCTGGATGAATATGCCCGTCTTCCTCTACATGCAGCTGATGAGCTTTAGCTACATGCTTATGCTCATCACGGTCGAAGAAATAAAGAGATAATTCTTCTTTATTTATCAAGTCTTGATTCACGGCAACCAAACTTCCATTAACAATATGATCACTATGAGTCTCTATCACCACTTGAATACCCGCATGCACAGCCATGGCTATAAGTTTCATCAATACAGCTTGTCCTTTGGGATGAATGTGAGCTTCAGGATTTTCAATCAATATCAAGGCATCTTTCTTTGCACTCAACACTGCCACCAAAATAGGTAAAACATAGGTAATTCCAAAGCCTGTATTCATTGCACTCATTGACTCTGTTATCAAGTTGTCCTGCCTATCAAACTTATAGTTCAACTTAAAATCTTCACCTTCTTGCTTTACATCTATTTTGATAAATGGAGAAATCTCCCTCAACCATCGTCCAACTTGCTCACCCAATCTTAAGTCTGGAGTGATGTCAGATTCGTCAAGGATAGCTAACTCTTTGGTTTGAATGGGTTGATTTTTATATTGCTCCAAGAAATGAATGGTATATTCACATTGCCCCATCATCTTGGATATTTGCTTTTTGGAAACAACCAAGGATGTATCTCGATTATAGCTTTTCTTCGGTCCAAAACGGAAAGCGCTGATATACTGAAAGTTCTCATTAAACAAAGAATAGTCTGCCAATTTTTCTCTGCAGGAAACATTCTTTTCACTTGCAGGGAGAAGCGTATCCATAATGTCATCTGGGTATAAAAAGCTATAACTCAAAGGTGCTTGATTAGAAAAATCCATATCAATTTTTAAATCATGCTTATCAGAACTTTGGCAAGCCAACTCACCCGAAATACCCAAATCGCAAAAATCTCCTCGAAGATTCAATCCATTTTCCAAATCATTTGAGAAATAGGACTGTCGCAACAAGAGCAATGCTTGTATGATGGAAGACTTACCCATACCATTCATGCCTGTGAGAACAGTTAGACCTCCCATATTTATTTCTGTATCATCATGCAATTTAAAATTGCTCAAGGAAATTTTCTTTATCATTGTTTATTAATTATATCAAACAACATTTCTTTCACTGTGCTAAAACGAGCCACCACACTGTATTTCTTACCTGTGCCTGTCGTAACAGCTTTCATAAACTTATCTTCATGACAAAGTTTTATAAACTCTGCTTTGACTTGAGAAGCTGACTTCACTAACTCATTTCGTTCATCATCAGTCAACCATGCTATATTCACACTCAACGAGTCGAAAACAGATTTGGAAATTGGCTTTCTACGATCATGTATATCCAAACGCTTACGGAAAGCATCTTCTTGGAAAATTTGATAGCAACATTTCATTGACTTGTCAAAAGCCATATAAATTTTGTTTCTCTCATCTGCCGTCATTTGGTTTAGCCTACCCATCTGAGTATTCATGAAATTATCAAGCTCGCCAGAATAGCATTTATATCCTATATAGAATGCCACAAAGCGATTGGCAAAATCACGATCTTCCATACGCAGACTTTGGATGCTATAATTGGTTGCCTTCCTGAAATATTCGTTTTCCGCCAACTTCTTGATAAACAATGCGGCTGGTCCTTGATTCAAGGCATGTCTCATTTCTTGGGGTTTAAGCGGTTCACCCGCTGTATTTACCCTTTGGAATATAATAAATTTGACTTCATTAGGTGTTGTCTTTCGAAGTGTATTCATCGTAATTTTAAGGGCATTGATCCTTCGTTTCTCAGGACGTCCCAAGTCATCATACCTCTTTCCCTCAAAAGTATGCAAGAACTGAAGGTTTTCCAACTTTAATGTCTTAAATATCACAAAGTCCTTGATAGCACACAATCTTTGCAAACCATCTATAACAGAAAGTTTCTGACTATATCTATCCTCGCTAAAATAAAAAGAAGGAAGGGGAAGCCCTAACAACACAGACTCGATCAAACGGCTTTTCTTTGTCGGGCTCCATATATCGCTAGCTCGTTGGAAATCAGGAGTTAAGTCTATTTCATCATTTTTCAACTGATCTATCAACAATCCTAAATTTACGGTAGCGATATCTACATCGATACTATTGGGATCAAAAGGCTTGGTGATAGTTTCTTCTATAGAACCATCACCCAACAAGTTCTCCTGTTCAACTACATCATTGTCAGAAGCAACATCCTTTGCCTCAATCGGCATTGCCTTATCTTGGTATTCCATAACCTTCACATTTTTGTGCAAAAATATGAAAATATCTTGAAAACACCAAATTTTGTCTACGTTTTAACATTTAGAAAGATTCCTGCAATCAAGGATAGAAGCATATCCCTTATACCATTCTGCAAACTTTCTCAGCCCGATCCTCAGCGAGGTATCTGGCTTATACCCAAAGTCATGCTCCAATGGTGTAGTGTCAGCATAGGTAACTGGAACATCGCCTGGCTGCATTGGTACCAACTCCTTATGCGCCTCGAAGTCGTAGTCTTCGGGGAGAACACTGGAACGGATTAGCTCCTCTTGCAGGATAGTAACGAAATCTAAAAGATTTTCGGGATGACTGTTGCCAATATTATATACTTTATATGGTGGGATAGGTAAGCCGTCCTCTCCCACTCGCTTCTCCGGAGCATGCTGCATCACTCTTACGATACCCTCTACGATATCATCCACATAGGTGAAATCGCGCTTACAATTACCATAATTGAAAATCTTGATGGTTTCGCCTTTTACCAGTTTATTTGTAAAACCAAAGTATGCCATATCAGGACGACCTGCAGGACCATATACAGTAAAGAAACGCAAACCAGTGCTTGGGATATTATAAAGCTTAGAGTATGCATGAGCCATCAACTCGTTGCTCTTCTTGGTAGCAGCATACAGACTTACAGGATTATCTACCTTATCATCAGTAGAATAAGGAACCTTCTTGTTGCTTCCATAAACAGATGATGAAGAAGCATAAACCAGATGCTCTACCTCGTGATGGCGGCAAGCCTCCAGGATGTTATAGAATCCTATGAGATTGCTCTGAATATAAGCATCAGGATTCGTAATACTATAACGTACGCCTGCCTGAGCTGCAAGATTCACCACTACAGAAATCTTGTTTTTTGAGAAGATTTCCTCTACAGCTTCCTTGTTGGCAATGGAGTCATGAACGAATGTCCAATCCTTACCTAAAGCTTCTATCTCCTTCAATCGCTCATACTTGATGTTCACATCATAGTAATCAGTAATGCTATCGATACCGATTACCTTGATGTTCTTAGCATCATTAAAAAGGCGCTTTACAAGATTGCTGCCGATGAATCCTGCCGCACCTGTCACCAAGATGGTCTTACCATCTAGACTAATATTATAATCTACCATAACTAGTCTCTTCTAAATATATCTCTTGTATATACCTTATCTTTTACATCATCCAAACAGGCATCATAGCGGTTGGCTATGATGGCTTGGCTCTGTGCCTTGAATGCATCCATATCATTTACTACTTTGCTTCCGAAGAAGGTACTGCCATTCTCTAATGTAGGCTCGTAGATAATTACCTCTGCACCTTTCGCCTTGATACGCTTCATAATGCCCTGGATGGCAGACTGGCGGAAGTTATCACTGTTACTCTTCATCGTCAGGCGATAAACTCCTATCACACAGTTGTGCTCCTTGCTTGCATCATAGCTACTATTCTCATTATAGTAGCCAGCCTTTCTGAGTACGGCATCGGCAATATAGTCTTTTCTTGTACGGTTACTCTCTACAATTGCCTCTATCAGGTTCTCTGGAACATCGGCATAGTTTGCCAGGAGCTGCTTGGTATCCTTTGGGAGACAGTAACCACCATATCCGAAACTTGGATTATTGTAATGCGTTCCAATACGTGGGTCAAGGCCTATGCCATCAATGATTGCCTTGGTATCCAAGCCCTTGACTTCGGCGTATGTATCCAATTCATTGAAATAGCTTACTCTTAGGGCAAGATAGGTATTGGCGAAGAGCTTGACGGCTTCTGCTTCCTTCATGCCCATAAAGAGTGTATCGATATTTTCCTTAATGGCTCCTTCCTGAAGCAAAGCGGCAAAGGTCTTGGCTGCTTCTTTCAACTTTTCTACATCAGTAACCTTCAAGATTGCCTCATTTTCTTCTGCGAACTCAGGACGATCTAGCAGCTTAGGATAGCCTACGATGATACGGCTTGGATAGAGATTATCATAGAGTGCCTTGCTCTCTCGGAGGAACTCCGGGGAGAAAAGGAGATTGAATTGCTTCACTCCTTTCTTGGCATACTTCTGATATAGGCTTCGAGTGTAACCTACTGGGATGGTACTCTTGATTACCATCACTGCATCGGGATTTACCTCCAGGACCAAGTCGATAACTTCTTCTACATGAGTGGTATCGAAGAAGTTCTTCACTGGGTCGTAGTTCGTTGGTGCTGCAATGATTACGAAATCTGCATCTTTATATGCTGACTTGCCGTCCAAGGTAGCTGTGAGATGCAGAGGTTTCTCTGCCAGATATTTCTCGATATACTCATCCTGTATCGGTGATATATGATGATTCAGTTTATCTACTTTCTCGGGAATTACATCTACTGCTGTTACCTCATGATGTTGGGATAAAAGCGTAGCAATACTAAGTCCTACGTAACCGGTTCCGGCTACGGCAATTTTTAATTGATTAAAATTACGCATTGTTTTAAGTTCTTGAATAATAAGCATCCTGAGTCTCTTTCGGTGGGTCAGTTTCCGAAAGAGAGCTGTAGGATGCGTTGCGGGTGATTATGTAGCGCCCACACTACTAAGCTACTTTTCGTTTTATATATTTTTTAGTTATTTCTAACAATATAATTGTTTCGTATCGGAAATGAAGGACATAGAGTCCCTGCCAGATAAGAATTGCTTTTAGGGGATTCTTATCTAGATATTGATTGAGTAAAATTAGTTTTGAAATTGTTTTTTTCTACCTCACCGTAGAGGTCCCACAGATCTCACAGATGAACACAGATTTTCCTGCTACAATCATTATCCACAGATGAGACCGTTCGGTCAGATGACATTATTTCGTATGATGCTCTATAAAGCGAGTAATCATTGATGATACCGTTTGGGGCGATTGCTTCTCATGAGCTACAGCCATTATTGTAATCTGATTTGCAAACTGAATATAATATACAACATTAGGATGAATCGTTAAATGTCGTACGGTATAACTATCTGTCGAGTATTTTTTATCAAAAGAACCACTTTCTGGAAATACATACAGGCTATTAACCTTTTTCACTATTCGCTCTAAAGATTTATTAGCTGTACGTTCTCCAAAATTATCAGCAACATACTGACCTATATCTTTCAATTGCTGCTTTGCCAATGTTGACCAGGTGATTTTTATTTCCATCCCAATTCCTCTTTCACGACATTCAAAATTTCTGAATGAGGAATCGTTTTCTGAGACAAAGACTCCTTATAGGCGAAATCGGCAGCGGCTTTCATTGCTGTTTCGTCTAAGTTATCGATAAATGATTGCATCTTCTTATCGTCACATTTTTCTTCTTGTAAAGATAACTCTATAAGTTCGGCAAGATTGCTTCTATCTTCCCAACTCAATTTCTTTATCTCATTCCAAAATGGAACAACTGTATTATTTCTTTCAACAGAATTTGTCATATACATAATCAAATCCTCCCTATTTTATTGTTTACATGCTGCAAATATAAGGGAAATATCTGAAATAGCCAAGGGATTTCTAGTTTTTAACACATCGGGAGGTATCAGCGATGTCCCACAGATTTGGCTTTACTTCCCGCTGGTCAGTGGGTCCGGAGGACAAAAGATGAGACCTATTCGGTCAGATTTTCACAGACTTTTACGATCACTTCTTCTTGTTTGTATGTTTGGGTGGGTGTGAAGGGGGTGTATAAGAACTTTTGTATATACATCGTGCGCAAAAGATAAAGAGAAAGGGTATCAGATAGTTATGCCTTCTTTTTAACATTCTTTTCACGCTAAAGTTCATATACCCCCTTCACACTTCACGCTTTGTTTGCTAATTTAAAAATCGCTCATTTCGGCGACAATGGTTCCAGCAACCCGTCAATCAGACGAAGCAGCTCGTCTCTGTGAGCCTCGCCCACCAACGACTCCATCCAACGTATCGCGCCCCAGTAGTCGTCGATGGAAACATCACGGTCCATCGCCTCCAGACTCTTGGTGTACGCATCAGACAGCCGGAACTCCTTGCGGATGGCTGACTTGGTGGAAGCCCAATGCTTCTCCTCCTCAGTAAGACCACCCTCAAAACGGTCTTCCTTCAGTTCTTCACGCATAGCCCAGAACACGTTGTGGACTAAAAGATTAAAACACTTGTGGACAGAAATCATGTCCGTCTGTAGTCGTAGGAATCCTTGATTCCCATGACTTCACTTTTGATTTTTTTGAAAAACATTTTAAATAAATTTATGTTATGTTCCAAAATCGGAACTTTTTGATTTCAATGCCAAATTTTATGCTTAGCTTTGCGGCGGAATCTGTATGATTCAATTTTACATCAACTTCTAATCATTGGCTTAAAAATGACAACAAAAGAACAACAACAAAGACAAGAAATGGTATTACCATCTTTCTTCTATGCTATCGCCTCCAGCGAAAGCAGACAACTCATCAGTCTTGATGAACTGCAGCGAATCATCACCCTCGACGCCATGACCCAGGCGCGTACCGAAGACTACCGCAAGAACATGCGCATCAGCAGCGAGCTCGCTCATCAAACCAAGGTGATGATGCCAGGCATCACTACCTCCGTGCTCATGGACGGACGGGGCAAGGAACTGCGCAACGTGGTGAAGACCACCCAGATGATCGCCGTGGACATCGACAAGATTCCTGCAGAAAAGATGAAGGAGGTCGTACAGAAGGCGGACGCCGACCCTCATACCATGATGAGGTTCATCACCGTGAGCCAACGGGGGCTGCGCATCATCTCCAGATACCTGCCCATAGATGACGACGAGGTGACCGCACTGGAACTTTTCGATGTGATCATACGCAAGGCGATGAGCTATTACAGTAAGTTGCTAGGCGTGCCTGCCGACGAGCAATGCGTAGACATCACCCGGATGTGCGGACTCGCCCACGACCCTACCGCCTACTTTCATTGGGACGCAGAGCCTTTCGGCTTGGACACCCACGACCTGAAGGCGCTCTACACCAAGAAGGCCAACGAGGCGAAATATGCCAAACGTGCCAGCAAGCGCAAGCGAAACAGCCAGAAGATGGTGGCACTGGGCAAGGGGGTTCCCTCAATGGACGAGGCAGCGCAGCACATACTGAACCTACTCGACACGTGGGGCTACAAGTTTGAGAGCGGTGCCCACAACGAGTATGTGCTCCACTTCGGCAAGGTGTGCGTGCGCTATGGCATAGACAAGGAAGAGGCAATGACCTACGCCAAGAGCAACTTCAGCTCCGACTATCCCGATGCTGACAGCGTGATGAAATCATGCTACAAGCACACCGAGAAGCTAGGCACCTGGCACTTCTACCGCAAAGGCGAGGGCTTCTCGGGTAAGCCGACAGTCAAGGTAATCAAGCAGTGGCTCTCGATGAGATATGAGTTTCACCACAATGAGGTGACGGGATTCCACGAGGTGCTGAGTCGCGATATAATCAAAGGCAAATACCATAAGTGGACCCGCATCGACGACAACATAGAGAACACCATCTGGACCCAGATGGACGAGATGGGACTCGAAGTGACCGCCATCAAGCTGCACGCCATCATCAACAGCGACTTCAGCGAGCCTTGGGATCCCTTTGACGAATATCTCAGGAGTCTGCCCAAATGGGACGGAAAGACCGACTACATCGACGAGCTTGCCAACCGGGTAACCATCAACTATTGCCCTGGCTACCACCACTCACAGGAAGAGTTCAGATACTTCTTCAAGAAATGGCTCGTATCGATGGTGGTGGCATGGGTATCGCCGAGAGTGGTGAGCCAGACCATCCTGATATTCATCGGGAGGGGTGGCATCAACAAAACCACATTCTTCTATTATATCCTGCCACCATGCCTGCGCCAGTACTTCATCAACGAGTCAACCGCCAACTATACCGACAAGGACTTCATGGAGGCTTTCTCAAGCAAGGCACTCATATGCCTCGACGAGCTGGAGTCTACCTTCGGCAAGGGGCTGAGCGCCCTCAAGAGCAACGTCACCAAGCTGGTGTTCTCCATCCGCCGCCCCTACGACAAGTATCGTTCGGAACTGCTGCACCGTGGTGCCCTCTGTGGCACCAGCAACAGCATACAGATCATCACCGACGAGGAGAACCGCCGCTACTCACCATGGTTCGTAGACAATATCAAGAGCCCTAGGGAGACACCCATCGACTACCAGCACGTCTATGCCCAGGCTGTAGCTCTGGGACAAGAGGTAACCAATCGGGTGAAGAACCAGGAAGAGGGATGGGTATACTGGCTCACCACCGTCGACATCGACGTGATGAGGGAGCACAACGGCATGTTCATGGTTTCCAACTTCATGGAAGACCAGATACTGCGCTTCTACAAGGTGCCGAAATCAGACACCGACCCTCAATATGTAAAGTTCCGCTATTCATCGGAAATCATGGAGCGCATAGGCGGAAGTCCTGCCCTGAGCCGCAACATGAGTCACCAAAATCTGAGTGCCGTGATGCAGCGACTGGGATTCAAGAAGGTACACCGCGCCAAAGGCAACGGATGGCTCGTGATAGAGAAGAATCCGGGAGAAATCAACACCGAGGCGATCTGCAGTCCAAACGAATGCGCAGAAACGTACCTGAAACCGTACAGAACCATAGCTACGGATAGCCAGAATGGTTCTGACCAACAATAAGCAGCATTCTGGCAAGTGCTAACCAGCATTGCCAGCAACGCTAAGTATCATCAAGAGAAACGCTAAGTATTATTACCGCGATTCATAAAAGTCAAATTTATATGAAAATCAAGATATACAAAAAATTCGAGCTTGCCAAGCTCTACTTTCCCGAGCAGTCGAAACACGTGGCACTAAACCACCTGATGCGAATGGTAAACCACTGTCCGCCTCTGCTTGAAGCCTTGCGAAGAGAGGGCTACGAACGGTTGGCGAAGACCTTCACCATGCGCCAGACGCTGCTCATCTATGAGTATCTGGGCGAGCCATAATACTGAGTTTTCCAGTTTTATGCCCCATCGTATCCCTATCTCACCCCTATCGTACAGAAGCCTCTTATGAAAGTCGTATCTTTGCAACCGTAAACAAGAAACAAGCACTGCGCAGCGCTTTAATACATGAAACACGAACCATAAAACAATTTATTAGCCTTATGATTGAGTACGATTTAAAGAAGAACAACAACAAGAAGAACGTGAAGGCTTATGGCAAGTACTACGCCAAGCCCCACATTAGTGAAACTGTAGATCTCGATGAGCTCGCCGACCACATGCATGGTCACAACTCTCCATTCTCAGCCGGGACCATTAAGGGCATCCTCATCGATGCCGTGACCCACATCAAGGAGCTCCTGCTCATGGGCAAGAATGTAAAACTCGACAACCTCGCCATCTTCTACATCAGCATCAAGAACAAGATGGGTGCAGAGAACGCCGACGACTTCACCGTATCTAAGAACATCGAAGGAGTAAGAATGAAAGCCCGCGCCACGGGCGACTTCCGCTCCGTGAATCTCAACCTCGACGCCAACTTGAAGAAGTATGGTGCTAAGAAAAAGAAGTCTTCGACCACCACCGACTCTGGCTCCACCACTGACCCGGGCAGCGATTCGGGCTCCACCACAGCCCCAGGCAGCGATTCGGGTGACACAGGACTTGAGTAACCGGGGATTGCAAATCCCTGTTATCACCTAACGGGGATTGCAAATCCCCTTAACAAGTTTTTAAAATCAATTGACCGAAAATGACACAAGATCGATTTCCGATGACGATTGGCGGCGAGGAGGTGCTCAATGAGCATCTCCTGCTCGCCTACACAGAGAACGGCGAGATGATGGACTCACCTCTGAGCGTCCGTTTTCTCGTAATCCATTGCTCGGCAACACGTGCCGACCGTAACTACACCGACAAGCAACTGATGCGCGACCACAAAAAGCGTGGATTCCGCACCGTGGGCTACCACTTCTATGTCCACAAGGACGGAAGCATCACGCAGTTCAGAAAGCTGCTGGAGGTGGGCTCACATGCCCGCCCATACAACCGCTGCTCCATCGGCATCTGCTACGAGGGCGGGCTGGATGACGAGGGGCGTCCTGCCGACACCCTTACCCGTGCCCAGTATGACGCAATGTGGAATCTGCTGCGCAAGCTCAAGATCACGTTCCCACAGGCTAAGATAGTGGGTCATCGTGACTTGCCGGGCACCACCCCGAAGGCATGCCCTTGCTTCGATGCAGCGAAAAAATTTCCACTTTAATGGGGAATGAGGAATGTTGAGTGTTGAATTTTTAATTTTAATTTGAACTATGAAGAAAGAAACCATCAAGAAGGTGATCAATTTCATCATCACCGTACTTACCGCCGTAGCTAGCGCATTCTGCGTACAGAGCTGCCAGTAAATTCCCTGTAATCAAACCTTAAGTTCTAATTCTACCAGTATTGCCAGAAGATGCTGAGGCGGTGCATGTCGGAGCCCACCATGTCGTACATATCGTGCTTCATGAGCCACTTGCATCGTTTCTGCACCTTCTTGCCATACTGTCCATCTATCGAGAACACATTTCGCTGGAACTTTATGCCCATCAACTTGAGCTTCTCATAATCGCGCTTCTCCATATAGAGGTAGCGCTCAGGATGGGCAAGCACGGGCGTGTAGCCATTGTTCTTGATGCGCTCCAGGAGGGCATGAAAATTCATCGGGGCAGAGAAGATGCTCGTCTCCACCAACAGGAGCTTGCCATCCTCGCCCAGCGGCAACAGGTCGTTTGCCTTCAGGCGCTTTTCGAAGAGCGCATCTAGCATATTTTCGGCTGCGAGATGCAGCCGGAGCATTTTTCTGTCAGCAGGGTTTCGCTCGGCGAAGTCCTGCTGATATTGTTTTTGGAAGTTCGCAAATACTTGGCGCAAATGGGTGGTCTCGTTGGGTACGTCTTCCATAATATGAGGCGTAAGCCAGACATCCCTCATGCCTGCGCCTTCGTAAAGGCACAACATTTCCAACGACTTCTTTACCTCTTGAAATCCGTCGTCCACGCCGGGCAGGATGTGGCAGTGCCAGTCGATGCCGCCGGGGAGTCTCTCTGATGGTGCTTTCTTGCTTGCCGTCGGATTGCAAATCCAACGGAACGCCTCACGGAATATATTCATATTTTTCTATTCTTTTATCCAATTTTCTACTTTCCTATTTTTGCCCCCCCCATTCTTGTCGGAGCCGTAGTGGTAGCCGTAGCCATAGCCATAGTGATAGCCATAGCGATAGTAGTGGCCGTAGCGGCCGCCCTGAGCCTTGGTTCCGTTCAGAATGAGCGACATATTCTTGAATTTCTTGTCCTTGTAGAGCTGCTCAATGTCGCCCAGCATACTGCGCTGCATCAAGCCCGAGCGTACCACGAAGATGGTGCGGTCGGCAAGTTTCTCTATAATCTGGGTATCTGCCACGATTTCCACTGGTGGACAGTCGATGAACACATAATCGTACTCACCCCTCACCTGCCTGATCATCTTCTCCAGACGGTCGGTGAAGAGGAGCTCCGTAGGGTTAGGCGGCATGGTACCGATAGGCAGCACGTCGAAATCCTTCACCAGTCCATACTCCTCGCCATGGCAGATGATGCCCTCCAGGTCATCGGTCCTGCCGTTGAGATAGTCACTGAGTCCCTCGCCAGGGCTGCCCACGAGCATGGATGCGGAACCATGGCGGAGGTCACCATCGATGACGAGCACCCGTTTCTTCTTGATGGCGAGCGACATGGCGATGTTGCCTGCCAAGTGACTCTTGCCCGAGCCTGGGTTGAAAGACGTAAGGATGATGACGTTCTGTTCGGGATGGGTGCCTATCATGAACTCCAGGTTAGTGCGCAGCACGCGGAACGCCTCGTTCACGATGTCGCGCTTGCCTGCCTTCACCACAATCTGTCGCGTCTCCTTCGGCTTCTTCCAGAACTGGATACGCTGCAGAAGAGTTGGTCTGTTCTTGCGACTGATGCTGTATGGTATCTCACCGAGGAATGGTATGGTGATGTTCTTGAGGTCGTTTCTGCCCCTCACCGTCGTGTTCATGTTCTCACGGATAAAGATGACTACCACAGGTATCAGGAATCCGAGAACGAAAGCCACGAGGATGATGTTGCGGCGCACAGGCTGCACGGGCTTGATGTCGCCCGTAGGAGGGGTGATGATGCGCGTGTTGTAGGCGGTGAAAGCCTTGGAAAGCTCGTTTTCCTCTCTCTTCTGCAAGAGGAAGAGGTAGAGCGCCTCCTTCACCTTCTGCTGGCGACCCACTGTTTGCAGGTACTTTGCCTGGCTAGGGTTGCTGGCTATCTGGCTGGTGGTCTGCGCCTCGTTTGCCTGCAGGTTGCCAAGCTGCGAGTTGAGTGTCACCACGAAGTTGTCGATACTGGTTACGATGCTATGGCGCATGGAGGCGAGGCTCTGGTCATAGTCAGCCACCAATGGGTTCTGCTCGCTGGAGTTAGCCACCAGGTTGTTGCGCTCCAGCTGCTGTTTGTTGTATTCGGTAATCTGCTGCTCGATGCCCGGACTGTCGATACCGATATTGGCTGGCAGGAGCTGGTTCTTGCCCACCTTGCCCGTCAGGAAGTCGCGCAGGTAGCGTGCCATGGAGAGACGTGAGTTCAGTTCGAGTATCTGCTTGTCTACGTCGCCGCTCTTCTGCATATATTGCTGTGCGGCGGTCTCTACGTCGGGCAGCAGATTGCGGCTCTTGAACGAGGAGATGTCCTTGTCTACGTCGCCCAGTTCTCGCTCGATGACGCCCAGGCGCTCGGTGATGAAATGGGAGGTGGAAACGGTCATCTGGTTCTTGTCCTCCATCCAGTTCTTGCGGTATACGGAGATGATGGTGTTCAGCACGTCCTCGGCGCGCTGGGTGAGCTGGTCCTTATAGGTCAGGTCGATGACTGTTGCCTTCTCCTCGCTGATGCTTGCCGAGAGCGACGCCTTGATATGGTCGGTCATGGCATAGAGATTGGTGCGAGTCACATGCAGTTTCCTGCTCTCATATCCATTGACGAAGGCTGAATAGCCCGGTGCCTGGTCTACGCATACATAGCCCATCACCGTGCGGACGGTCTGGCCCAGCTTGCCCTGTACCTCCTCGTCCGATTCCACTTGGTTTCCAGCCTTGTCGGTGCCACTCACATGTACGATGGAAAACTGGTTGCCATGCTTTACCTCTACATCCAAATTGGCGCTCTGCATATCGTTCAAGCTATAGAAATGAACGGTTACAGGCAGCGTTCTGCCATAGAGAGCCACAGGATGGAAGGTACCGTCTTCACTGTAGTTTACGTCGAGTTTGAGTTGCTTGCCTGCCTCCAGCAAGACGGCTGGCGACTGGATGGCAATCAATTCGTTGTTGACGTTCGACTTGCCTCCCGAGAGTCCCATGTCGGAGAACATACTGGCCACATCGCTGTTGATGCTCTGGCTCTTGCCGTCTTCCTTGATGAGGATGGATGCCGTGCGCTGATAGACCCCCGGCGTGGAGAGGAGGTAATAAGTGGCTATGCCCAGGGTGACGACGAGCGAGATGACAAACCATCGCCAACGCACAAGGCACAGATACATTAAGTCTTGCAGACGAATGAAGTCTTCTGCCTGCTGGGGGCGACGACCCGGAGCATTCTGAATCGTCGCTTGATTATTCTGAATCATTGAATTTGAATGTTGAATGTTGAGTGTTGAATGTTGAATGTTGAGTGTTCACTCAACTCTTACATTATTTCTTGATAAGTACTGCCACGCTGGTGGCAAGTGAGGCAAGGCTAATCCAGAAGCCCGTGCTCCTAACATTGTTGCCATTGACCGTGCTCTGGCGAGCCTTGGTCTCGTTGGGGCTGATGTAAACCACGTCGTTCTGCTGCAGGTAATATACCGGACTGTTGAACACGCTGTTTCCCGAGCAGAGATTGATCTTGTATATCTTCTGGTGGCCGTTTTCCTGGCGCAACACCATCACGTCTTCACGGGTGCCATAGATGGTCAGGTCGCCCGCCTTGCTAAGGGCATCGAGAATAGTCACTTTCTCGTCCTCGATTTCATACTGTCCAGGGCGTGCCACCTCACCAATCACCGAATAGTGGAGATTTGTCAGGCTGACGGTCACCACGGGATCCTTCACCAAGTTGCGGTCCACCAGAACTTTCTTGATTCCCTCGGCAATCTGCTCTCGGGTACGACCTGCCACATGCAGGGTGCCCAGCACAGGAAAGTCGATGTTGCCCTTGCTGTCTACCGTATAATAATAGGCATCCTTGGCGATGGACGACGTAGAGTAACTGGTGGTGGTTCCCGTAAGGTTGAAGAGCTGTGTGATCTGTGGATCCTTGCTCTTCACGCCGATGTAGAGTTTATCTGTTGGTTTGGCGGTGATTACCGCACTTTTCAGATTGATTAGCGTGTCAGGATTTTGGTTAAAATCCTGGAAATAAGCTATTTGTTGTGGAGTTCCACAAGCTGACAGGACAAGAAGTCCCGTACAAAAAGCTCCAGAAAGCAATGATTTACGATATTTCATATGATTTTATATTTTTTCTAGAAAACATCTTGGTATATAGGTGGTGGCGACGGCACAGATTCCCTCTATCGTGACGATGAGCCGATGGTCGCCATTGATGCGTTTGATTTCACCCTCCAGACCTTTGAACCTGCCGTCGATGACCCTGACACGTTCACCTTTCTTCCAGTTGAAGGCTCCATCCTCGAAATACTCCAGCCCCTCCTGATCGCCCGACGACACCATCATGAACATCTGCATCTGTCGCTTGGGAATGGCGATGGGCTGTGGGTCGAAGTCCACCAGCTGGCGATATAGCCTTGCCTTGCCACACAGTTCCCGCTCCAGGCATAGCGCCTGTCGCTTGTTGCTGCGCATGAAGAAAAGCGAGGGTATGAGTGGGCGCTCCACCACAATCTTCTTGCCTTGGCTGTTTATTTGTCTCTCTTTTACGAAGGGGGCGTAATATTCCATCACATCGCCCATCATATCTTCGGGGAATGTGTTTTTCATCTGGTCAGAATCCTTAAGCCCGTTGTTGAACAGGTTGAACAAGTCTCGGCAAAGCGCCACTTTGTTCATGAACACGCGCATGGCATACCATGATGCCTCTGTCTCGGCTGGTTCGCCAAGAGTCTCGGCTTGTATGCCTAGAGAATGATTGATATCTTTTATTGTATTGTCCATTCTTTCATTTTAAGTATTCTTATATAGACACATTTTCTCTTCCCCCTTGTGTCGAAACGAGTCGTCACAAGCAGCAAGGAGATTGAGACAGTATACTTCTCGTAAAGCTTCTGTCGTTCGGAGCAACCCTGATCCAGGCGATGCTGTACCCGCAATCCCATTTGGGTAACTAAACCTCATATTTCCTGGTTTAGTTCTCAAACGCGCCGCAAAGTTAACAAAAAAAAAAAAAAAACGAAAGAATGTTGGCACAACTTTAGCTAAAATTAGTTTTTTTAGCCATTTTCTTAATATACGTTAATTTCACTGTTTTATTTGCATACAAAACATAAAATCGGGATAAATCTCTTTCAATAAGTGATTTACCCCGATTAAACATTATACAGATGGAAGGAAACTTAGTTGTTTACGCTACCTCCCACAATATCAAGCAATTCATTGGTAATGGCCTGTTGACGACTCTTGTTGTACTGCAAGTTGAGTTCGCGCAAGAGTTCATCGGCATTATCCGTAGCGGTCTGCATGGCCACCATTCTGGCAGCATGCTCACTCGCCTGGCTATCCAGCAATGCTGTATAAATCATCAGACGAAGCTGCTTAGGAATCAAGACTCCCAAGACAGTCTCCAAGTCTGGCTCTACAATGAAGTCATCATTCAGAGGTTTTGCCTCAGAACTCTGGCGTTCGTCAGCTTCAGCCTGCTTTTGGCGCAGATATTCCTGAGCCTTTGCCGTAGCCACATTAGAGGTAAGGTCACGATCGTTGTCCACTCCTATCGCCTCAGTGCTGAGGTCAATAGGTAAGAAAGTCTTGCGGGTCAGAATCTGTGAACCGGCACTCTTAAAGTGATGATAAATCATCTCCACCTTATCGAGCTCACCAGCAGCATACTGCTTGGCAAGTGAATGGGCGATATCTGCACAGGCGCTGGCATGAGGATGATCGGCAAGATCGTTAAAGTTACCGCCAATCTTCAAACCCAGTTTCTGTGCCTTCTCAGCCACTTTTCGTCCGATAGGATATACCGTGATGTCGTCAATGCCTTGAGCCTTATACTCGTCCACCGCATGCATCATCATCTTGATAACGTTGGAATTGAATCCACCACACAAGCTGCTGTTAGAACTGTAAACCACAAGAGCTACACGCTTGGTCTCCTTGTGCTCCAACTGCAACGGATGGTCGACATTCGGAGTACTTACCAGGAAACTCTTGAGGATATGTTCCAGCATATTTCCATAAGGCAGCATATTCTGGATAGCTACCTGAGCATGATGCAACTTACTGGAAGCCACCATCTTCATCGCACTCGTAATCTTACGGGTACTGTTAACGCTGGCTATGCGAGTTTTAATCTCTTTTAATGACGGCATAGGCTATTACGCTTTATATTGTCCTGCAACATTAGCCATGGTCTCCTCGACTGCCTTAATGGCATCGTCGGTGAGTTTACCATCGCCCAAAGTCTCAATCACATCAGCGTGCTGGCTGCGCATTGCATCGAGGAACAGATCCTGACAGTCGCGAACCTTATCCATTGGCACGTCGTGCATCAATCCGTGAACACCACAGTAGAGAATAGCTACCTGCTCGCCTACCGGCATTGGGCGGTACTGAGGCTGAACCAGCAACTGGTCGTTCTTACGGCCACGGTCCAGAGTCATCGCTGTTACGGCATCCATATCGCTAGAGAACTTAGAGAAGGCCTCCAGCTCACGATACTGAGCCATATCAATCTTCAGTGTACCAGCCACCTTCTTCATACTCTTGATCTGGGCAGAACCACCTACACGAGATACGGAGATACCTACGTTGATAGCTGGACGGAAGCCCTGGTTGAAGAGGTCGGTCTCAAGGAAGATCTGACCGTCGGTGATGGAAATCACGTTGGTTGGGATGTATGCTGATACGTCACCAGCCTGTGTTTCGATGATAGGAAGGGCAGTCAAAGAACCACCACCCTTAACGTGACCCTTCATGCACTCTGGAAGGTCGTTCATCTGCTCGGCTACCTCCTGCTGGTCGTTGATACGAGCGGCAC
>OIYY01000379.1_pt1 | contig 31810 bp, 26 predicted proteins | sample 1588341 | NCBI WGS metagenome assembly OIYY01 (sample SAMN03283287) | human gut metagenome | biome: human-associated habitat; material: feces | host: Homo sapiens | place: Peru | collected 2012 | reverse complement strand
AGTGATAGCTCCACCCTCTCACATACTATAGTTTTTAGTTTCATGAAAGCTATAACAACCATAATCACCAATTGAGCCCAACGCTTTTCCTTTATACCTACTCATTACACCTTGAGCTGCATCTTCAATTACAATCAAATTGTACTTTTTAGCCAACTCCATAATTTTATCCATCTCACATCCAACACCTGCATAATGAACTGGAACAATTGCTTTGGTTTTTTCTGTAATAGCTTGTTCAATTAAGTTCTCATCAATATTCATTGTATCAGGTCTTATATCAACAAATTTAACTTTTGCTCCTCTTAAAACAAATGCATCAGCAGTAGATACAAAAGTATATGCCGGCATAATTACTTCATCTCCAGGCTGAATATCTGCTAACAATGCAGCCATTTCAGTAGCATGTGTGCATGATGTTGTTAATAAAGCCTTCGAAACCCCACTCCAATTTTCAATCCACCAATTACATCTCTTTGTGAAGTCTCCGTCTCCACTCAGTTTTTGATGATTAATTGCTTCTCTCACATAATCAAATGCTTTTTCCACTAAAATAGGTTCGTTAAATGTAATCATATTTATATCTCCTTTCCTGATTTCCATTCTTCATAAGTTTTATAATTAATATTATATAATACCGGTGTGTGTTTATTATCTAATACCCTAGCAGGTACTCCCCCCACTGATACATTGTTACTAAAACTACGTGTAACTACAGAACCTGCGCCAATAGATACATCATCCCCCACATTAATAGGACCTATAATTTTTGAACCTGCCCCTAACATACATCTGTTACCAAAATGAGCAACTATATTCCTATCCTTTTTGGAGTTACCAATTGTTACCTGTTGCAAAATGGAACAGTTACTTCCAAATATAGCATTCGGATGAATAACAATACCATTTGGGTGGTAAATTATTAAACCGGAACCACACTCTACCTGTATCGGAAATTCAACGCCATACTTTTCCATAATATGCTTATAAAATGATTTCCAAAATATTCGGTTTAACTTATGTTTTTCAGATGAATCTTTATATTTTCTGTACGCATAGACAACTCTAAATCCTGCAGATATATTATAATTTATTATAGTCTTTATTTTAGTTTTCATATTAAATGTCTTTGCTGTCACTCTATAATAATCCGTATATATAAGATAATCCAAATAACTTTTACCCATTTGTCAGCTCCTTATTTTTAATCTATATCAATTTTATAAATTCAACTTTTTTCTAATAAACATTAATACATATCTGACAATTTCAGTTAGTGTATCCTTATACAAGAAAAGCATAACACCTACACAAATCAAATACCCGATAATTGATAATATATCAAATTCTCTAAATGTGTTGTATAACGCATACAATATTCCAAGAAATATTAATATTGTAGTCTTTTTCAAATGATAATTAACGTAATAGTATTTATTTGAAAAAAATGTTCTTAATGCCCAAAAAACAATATATGATACCCCTGTAGAAATTGCAGCTCCTTTACATCCACACATAGGAATTAAAATCAAATTACCTATTGCATTAGATAAAAATGCACCTATTGCAACCCAAATATTCAAATAGCTTTTCTTAGAAACACCAATTCCTGAACATGTCGTTTCTGATATAGTACACATAATCGGATTAAATATCAAAAAAGGCATTATATATGCCGCTTCTCTGTATTTATTTCCTAACAAAAGTACAAACAAATTCTTTACTAAAATTAAACTAAAGCCTATAAAAAACATGATTAATGTAATATAACTATTACCTTTTTCTATAAATCTAGTATCATCCGGATTTGTTACATAATGCTCTACTTGCATTGGACTCCATAAAGAGTTAAATGTTGTCTGTATAATTGAAAAAACACTAATTAAACTCATTGCACTGGAATATATTCCAACCTCTGAATATGAACAAAAATAATTCAAAAACAGTTTGTCCTGAGCTTGAAATAATGTTGTTAATCCCATTGATAAAATCAAAGGCATTCCATACAAAATAATTTCTTTCCAGTTAGACAGAATACCTGCTTTAGATATTTTCCAATATTCTCTGGTTCTAAATGTAGCAACAATAGATGGAACAGCATATGAAAGCACTGTTGCAATAACCAATAATGTCAAATATTCCTGCTTAATCAGTTTCAATAGAACAAGAGCTGAAACTACATATACTATTTTCTGAATAACATTACACACCGAGTAGAATTTACTATCATAATTCATTCTCAATAATAGAACTGAAAATCTATTCCATATACAAATGATTATATTAAAAACAAGCAAATATGTTATTAATGTGGAAAATTCCCATTTAATTGAACAAAACCTATTGATTAATATTAAAATTCCACCACATATAATACTAAATATAAATGGAATAATAAAACAGAACGCTAATAATTTTCTTTTATATATAATGCTATCGTGATCATAAAAGAAACGTATAAAAGCCTGATCTAGCCCTAAACATAAAACCATGACCGCTATACTAACATACAGATTAAAAATGGATAACTGGCCATATTCTGTAGGCTCAACTATTCGTGTAATGACAGGTGTCGTTAATAAACCTAAAAGCATATTAATTAACGTTCCACTACCAATAACCATAAAATGTTTAATAAATGATTTTCCACCTTGTTCTTTGCTCATCCTATATCATCCTATATATTCCCAATGTTAAATATGGTATTCCATTCCTTCATAAAATTTTCATCAGAAAACTTATACTCTATTTTTTTTCTATTACTTTCCCTTTGTTCTTCTGTCAATGGCTCTAGGAAATTATCTTTTTCTATATCATCAACAGAATATATATCATAATCACTGTTCTTATATATAAATCTAATAGTATTATCATTTGATAAATATACTTTTTTCCCTAATAATAGCAAACTGGTAATATTTCCCATTCCTTGCTGCCTGCTATTATTAAAAACTGCAATATCCATTTTGTTTAAAAAAGCTACATATTCATCATAATTCATAAAATCCTTTATTGCGTGAAAAGATTCTCCAAAAATACTTCTGCCAGCTTCTTCAACTTTATTTATATACATAGTATTGTCTGCCGGATATGATAGAGGACAAAATACATTAATTTTTCCAGAATACATTTTTAATAAATTAAAAGTTTCAATATGTCTGCAAGTATTAGTGGCTGAATGCCCAATCATTACATTAATTTTATCTGATTGCTCCATACTATCACTAAACTTTATCATCTTATAATCATATTGTGCTGTACTCTGTATCGCTTTTGTTTTATAACGCTTTTTTAATTCCTCAAAATCACATCCCGAAACAACCATATATAATGATTTGATTAGTTTAACTCTTAATAATTCACTAAAAATCGGTGTTATCTTAAGCATACCTCTTCCACGATTATACTTATATGCATTATATAAGTCTCCGCCCCATAACACCCAGGCAAGACGTTTAGAGTATGCTTTCTGCAAATCCCACAACAATTTCAAATCATCATATTTAAATGGCAACGAATGCAATATAATACTCGAAGCATTCTTAAAATACTCTTCAATTTGATCAAACCCACGTAACATACAACTATATGTCACATTATCTAATTCTATAATTGAATTATCAAACGATTCCCCACCACCATCTCCGTATATCAAGAAGAAATGGTTTTGGGGGTTATAAAGTCTGTTTATTCTATTAATATAACCAACAGTAAACTTTTCTCTAGGAAATATGTGAAAAACCATATTTATTCTCCATTCTTTTTAATTTACATCTTTAATAAAATCATCATATGATTTATATAATGGTTGTGTATTCCAAAAAAGATCTTTTATCTTATCCGAATCTTTTAAACCATTAAACTCTATATCCTTAATATATTTACTATAATTTGTATTATTTCTCTCTAAAAATAATAACGCAAACCATCCCATTTCTTGTATTGTTGGCTTCCTATCATACCTATCCTGAATAACATGATATCTTTTTCGTGCACCTTCTAAGGTATTACTTCTTTTTTCTATTAATTCTTCTAATGTACATATTTGTTTTGCTGGTACCCCTGCCCAAACAGTATTTGATGGAATAATTCCCTTTATAACGGCTCTAGCTCCAATAATTACATTATTTCCAATAACAGTATCCTTTAAAATACAAGCCTCATTCCCTATAAAACAGTTATCTCCAATAACAACCTTTCCACCCGGATCCGGCAATAGCTTATTATGTGAATTCAAAAAAACATACCATGAATAATCATGTGCCAGAATAGTACATAATGACAAGCAGCAATTCTTTCCTATTGTAATATATTCTGCACGTCCTACATCAACATTACACTTCCTCGGAGCAATAAATCTCGTCCCTTCTCCAATTACCGCACCTTTTTTTCTTAGAAATTTTATATACGCTTCGCTTGAATATGAATGCGGATATAAAAGCTTCGAAAGTAATTTTCTGAACATAAATTTTCCATTCCTCCAAAAACTATTTTATGAAAATATAACGTATAGTTTTAATTATACCACGTTTTTTTATTGAAACCTTCAATCTCTCAATATAATAGCCAATCCCTGTTCCATATTTTTCCAATTTTAATGTATTTGCATCAAATCCTGCCAATTCATAATAATATAACCAAATATCCTGTAATGGTGCATTAGAATATTTCCATGGCTTATCCTCTTTTCCGACATAATGTATTATTACAGCCGCATCTTTTAATTCCTTAACATCTTTATAAGATGTTTGATATATGGAATTAACACTATCAATATCAACTTTCTTTATAAATTTACAATTGCAATTATATTTAATATCTAAATGAATACAACTTTTTCCACATACATCATTAAATACATCCTGATCCATTAAACCTGATTTATTATTTTCACCATTATAATTATCAATTTTTGTTTTCCATAACATTTCAGGCAAATTTTTTTCTCTAAAAAGATCAAGATTTAACAACATTACTCCTGAATTGAAATAAAAATCAACATTTTGTCTTTTAGTAGAATCATATAACGAAATCAAATATTTCCAATATTCAAAGGAACCAGCCATCAATTTCTTAGAAATATCAATATCAAACAAATCCGATATATCATTATTAATTACTATATCCGAATCCAAATACAATATTTTGCTTATATCCGGAAATATATTACATAATTCAAACTTTAATAAAGCCGTAGGTGTAACATGCGATTTCTGATTGATTTTTTTCATTTTGTTTTCATATTTTATTACATCAACAGTCTTAACGCATACACTAACATATTCAGTACTATACGATTCGATTTTTTTAATATTTTCACTATTTATTCCATATGTCAGTACATATATATTGTAAACATAATCCTTTCTAATTCTTAAATTTTTAATCAAAGAATATATTGCTACACAAGTCGGCATAACATAATTATCATCGGATATAAAAACAATATTATTAACCATTAGTAACTTGTCTCCTTTTTTGATTTTTTATTTTATTTGTATTTTCATCTTTTTCTAAAAAATCACTAACATTAATTGCACAAAAAAACACTAGCGACGTTGTATTAAACCATATATGTCCAGTAACAAATGATAAAATTAAATATAATATATTAAATATAAATTTTTCTTTACAATTTCTATTAATATATATTATATATAAATAAAATACCAAAAGCATAACTGCTACAATTATTCCATATGCATATAAAACATCAAAAAAATCCAACTCTATAACAACGCTAGTATATCCATGTCCAAACAAAAATTTCATTATATTAAAACGACCCGAAAAGACATCTAACATCTTACTATATCTACGCGATGTCAACGCATCTAATACATTATTTCCATTTGTAGATAATATATATTTGTATCTTTGCATCTGATAATCAAAGATATCAGATGACATGAATAAATTGACAAATAATTCATATAATCCTATTATAAATGCTGACATAAAAATCTTATCTCTTAATCTAGCATTCCAAATGGTATCAAATAAATAGAAAAGTAATATTACCAGCATGGCAGCTTTGGTTCCAATTAAAATAGCTAATAAAACATAAATCACTACATATATTTTACTTTTATTTTTACTATAAAAATAAACAAACAAACAAAATACCGATGCCGATAAAGCATTTGCATCATAAAAAAAACCTTTTAATCCATCCCCACTATTATATGTATTGTATCCGAACCCCAAAATTGCTAAAAACATATTCACCATAATAACTATATTATTAAATGTCACAATACGTTTTAATTGTTTCTGTCTGCTATGTTCATAATAAAGTTTAAAATAATAAAATACTATTGGATACATTATTATTCGTAAAGCCATTTTAACTGTTAGATTCATATCTACAATTTCTTTTCCGTTTAGCAAAAATGTGAAACATATTAAAATAATTAATCCTAATATATATACGAGTTCTAATTTTTTCTTAGCAGCAATAGCAGCTATACACAAACAAATAATTATAACCTTATACGGAATTGATAAAGATATATTTTTTCCACTTAATAGTAATCCACCTGTAATCATATCAATTACCAGATACCCCAGAAACATATAATATATTAATTTTACTAATATATTTTTTTCAGCATATCCATACAACTTCATAAATCAATCTCCATATATTACTTACCGTTTTAATTTATATTATCATTAAAAAAAGATATAAATTCTTGTTGTGCTTTATCAGAACTAAATTTTCTAGCAGTATCTAATTGATTTTTAATCATACACTTCTTTTCTTCTTTATCCATCCCCATAATCTGAAGAATTTTCTCACCCAAATCATTGTAATCATTTACTTTATAAAACAAGCAATTATCTTTTGTTGCATATGTCTTTGGTCCATCAATATTCGAAATAATTGTTGGTGTACCCGAAGCAAAAGCCTCCAAGCCTACCAGCCCTAACGACTCACTTTCACTAGTAAAACAAAATACGTCAAATGCATTATAATAATAATGTAATAATTCATGATCAACCATTCTTATCCATAATACATTATCAGAAAGAGAGAACTTTTTTATATGCTCTTGCAAAGATTGCTCCTGATCTCCATAACCTACTATTATAACTTTATATTCTTTGTCTAGTTTATACTTAATTGCATTTACTGCATTAAGCAATGTTTCCCATCCTTTTCCTTCTACAATTCTTGACACAAATCCAATATTAAATGTATCATAAGGAATACTTAATTTCTCACAACAGGCTTTTTTATCATCCGGGAAAAAAACTTTGCAATCTACTCCGCCAGATGGTGAAACAAAAATATCTTTCATCGGATAATCATATTCCGCATTTAATTTTTTCTTATAATATTCCGATGGCGCAATAATCTTATCCGAATATTTAAAAAACATTCTTGCTTTTGACGGATTATTTTTAAATTTGTCAAAAGATGAGAATACGTCCTCACCATGTATATTCCCAATGACCACAATATCTTTCCTAAATATTTTTATAATACGTACGGGAAATGCACAATGAGAGATATAATGGGCATAAATACAATCATATTTTTTAAAAACACCTAATATAATACCCTTGAAATAGAAAAAGAAATATGTAAATAATTTAATAAGCTTGCTATTATGTTTCTTCATTTTAACAATATCTACGTCATATTTCTCACCTAACCAATCATATGTTTTTTTTACAAAAATACCATATGTGGGATATTTTTCAGATGGATACATATTGGTAATTAATAATATTTTTTTCATACAGCTTTTTCTTCAAACCACTCCAGAAAAATATTTTCATATTCTTTACAGATTTTCGTCCAAGAATATTCCTCTTTAATACGTTTCTTGGCTTTTTCTCCAAATTCACAAATTTCATCATTATCCAGTCTTTCAGATTTTTCTATTAGAGTTTTTAATGCTCCATCATCCTTTGACCAATATAATGCACCATTTTCTGCCACTTCCTTGTTAAAGCCAACATCCAACAACAGATTTAGTGAAGTGCTTCCCAATGCCTCTAAAAGACTCGGATTTGTTCCACCCACTTCATGACCATGTATATACGCAAAAGCATTTTTTCTAATCATTTTTAAGAGTTCTTGATCATAAACAGTGCCTACAAATTTTATTCTATTGTCCTTTTTAAATTTTGTTTCATTTTCCAAATATTTATAGAATTCATTATTTTCAACATTTGAAATGATAACCAAATCCTTACTTGTATTGCTTTTCATAAATTCTTTTATCATTGTCTCATAATTATTTTCAGGCACAAATCGCCCAACTATCAAAAAATATTCTTTTGATTTAATAGTATATTTTTTGTACCATTCATTTAATTTTTCTTTATCATCCGTTGATTCAATAGTATCTATAATATCCGCACCATATGCAATAAATGTTGTTTGTGATTGTCCCACACCATATTCCCTTTGAATATACTTCTCTATATTTTTTGAATCACATATTATATATTGTGAGTTTTTCACAAGACATTTCTCGCAATATTTTAAAAATTTCTTTTCAATCGACGACCATTTGTCTCTCTTCCATTCCAAGCCATCTGGATTAACCATAATGGAAACCCCCAGCCTTTTTAATTTGATAGCATGAGGTATCAATAATGGTCCTATTCTGCACCCTAATATATATACTATCGTTTGATTTAGCTTATTATGTTTCTTCCATTTTTCTATTTTTGAAAGCACTCTTGAAACATGTAATATTCTTCCCGGTGCTCCCTTAAGCGGTAGTTTAACATTGAAGCACTCAGAATTATTATACATAAAAGTCTGTTCATCATTATTCATACAAGAAACGTGATACATTATATGCTCACTTTTCTTTCTTTTTGTTAAATTCTCAACAAACGTCTCAAATCCACCATACTGTGCCGGTATTCCTTTACTTCCTACAATAAATACATCAACCATAAAATTATATAACCAATATTTTAATATTGATATTCCTCCATTTTACTTTTATTCAAATTTTCCACTTATATATTTCCCTGGATATCTCCATCATGCATTTCTTTTTCTCGCTCCTCATTAAATCCTTCTGTACTTTCTTTTCTCAGTACTATTTTTAATGTTTCAAATATAATTTGTATATCTAATACAAGCGAATAATTTGTTATGTAATAAAGATCTAATTTCACTTTGTCAAGTGCAGTAGTATTATACTTTCCATACACCTGTGCATATCCCGTAAGTCCACCTTTTACTTTTAACCTAAGTGTCCATTCCGGTACATCCTTTGTGTATTTTTCATCATGTTCCCATCTCTCAGGTCTCGGACCTACTATGGACATATCCCCTTTAAGTATATTTAATAACTGTGGAATTTCATCTAGTCGTGTTGCCCTAATTATCGTACCTACTTTTGTAATTCTATCATCCTTTTCTCCAGCTGGATGTGGTCTACCATCTTTCTCAGCATCTACAATCATTGAACGGAATTTCAAAATCATAAATCTCTTTCCGTCAAGTGTTACTCTTTCCTGCTTAAAAAATACCGGTCCTTTATCTTCTGCGTGTATTGCAATCGACACTATTACAAGTATAGGGCTAAGCAATACTAATGCTATACCAGACAATACAATATCAAAAAAACGTTTCCAAAACAGTTGTGATTTTGACAATCCCAAATTTTTACATAAGCACAATGGAGTATCAAACAAATTTAATTCTTCAGAACTCTTTGCAATAATATCAGAAATCTTAGGTGTGAAATAAACTCTCTTGTTCTGCTCATAGCATTTCTTTAAAATTTCATTTCTTATATCACTTGGTATATCATTTATAAGTACTGCATCGTAATTATTAAATTCGGCATATATCTTATTCAATCCTTCTTTATAATTAATAATTTTCGCCACATGATACTTATCTTTTCTTCCACTCACTTTGTCACATAAACCATTAACATATTCTCCATAGATCTCTAATACTTGTAAAGCTGGAAATAATCTTCTATAAATATTTATCATAGGAACCATTATCAGCCCTATTATAACAGACTGCACAAATGCCATGATAATATATAATCCTATCAGTTTTCCTATAAGTCTAAATTGTCCTGTTATAGCCATAGAAATAGGCACTTCAAACATTGCAATCATTACTATTGTAAGAACCTGTCCTATTATCAGATTCATCTTTCGATCTACACCTATCTTAAATGCTCGCAGATATCTTCCCATTAAAATATATAAAACCGCATAAATTCCTATTGCCATCGCCAAATTTCCAGCACCAAGCAGATGTCCTGTAATATTATTATTTTGGGCAAATCTGTACCATACGCATGTAAAAATACATGTAGAAATCCCTGTTAATATCAACGCACATGCATATCTGTAATAGTACTTCCATTCCTGTTTTTTCTTTTTTAAACCTTTATTCATTGCTTTTGTCATCCTTTATCATGTGTTTATCACTCTTATTTCCCTCTATACCTACTCGAGGGAGGTACCTTGGTCCCCCCCCCGAATATTTTTAGCCTGTTTTGATTTCTGTATGTTTATTCGGATTAACGTATCTTTTTCTGTATCTAATCAGGGTTTTTCAATAATATATTTTCACCCATTTTTAATTCTTTGTCAATGAATATTAGGTTTTCTTTATAATTTTCGACACATTCGCTAATCGCTATGGTATTACAGCACCAATAATTATACATTATTTTACAGCCTGTAGCTCTTTTTACTCCTCAAACAGCCTCTGCTTCCTCTCTATCATCTCATCTATCCTTGCGATATACTGCCCTACATCCTTGACATTCTCGCATCTGTCGATACGGTGTGTACCATCCGGATTTGGTATAGGCCAGACGCGCTTGGTGCTTGCTCCGGCTCCGCACGCCACAATCGTTTGCTTTTCCTCCATGATAAGTATGTTGTATACGCCGGCCTTGCCTTTTGCTGCATAGCCCACGTTCTCCATATTGCCAGCCATGCCCTTCTGCCTGTAGAGATAGTATGGCTCAAGCCCCATCTGCTTACAGTAGGCTGCGCAGAGGTCCATATGTTCCTGAGTGTTGACCATCTGCATATCACTGTAGCGGTCCTTGAAGATGGTAAGTCTTGCAGCGCGCTTTACTGCGAGTGAGTGGATGGTGACGTTGTCAGGCGCCAGCTCCTTTACTAGCTCCATTGTATGCCTTACATCATCGAGTGTCTCCTCCGGAAGTCCCATGATGAGATCCATATTTATGTTGTCAAAGCCCAATTCCCGCGCGAGCTTGAAGCTTTGTATCGTATCGTCTACGGTGTGGTGTCTTCCTATTATATCGAGTGTCTGCTGCTTCATGGTCTGTGGATTGACCGATATACGGCTGATGCCGTTTTTCTTTAGTGCCAGGAGCTTTTCTCTCGTGATGGAGTCCGGTCTGCCCGCCTCCACTGTAAATTCCAAACAATCCTTTAAATCAAAGCTGCATTTAATTTTTCTGATAAGCCTGTCAAGCTGTGCAGGGCTTAGGGTGGTCGGTGTGCCGCCTCCTATATATATGGAGTTTAGCTTCTTGTGGTAGAACTTCTGTGCTGTGTAGTCTATCTCCTTCTCGAGTGCATCGAGGTAATCGTCCACGCGGTTTTTCCACACACCGAGCGGGTATGATGTAAACGAGCAGTATGCGCAGGTGCTTGGGCAGAATGGTATGCCTATGTACAGGCTGTAGCCGTTGTCATAGTCCACCCTATCGAGCAGTGCCTTCTCGCGCTTTGCTATGCCTATTGAGAGGTCGATTTTCTCATCACTTGCGAGATAGGTTTCCTTCAGATAGTCGTAGGTTTCTTTATCGCTCATGCCGTCCTCTATGCATTTCATGGCTATCTTGGTCGGTCTGATGCCTGAGAGTGTGCCCCACGGAAGGCTCTTTCCTGTGCCCTTTTCTATCATGGAATAGAGGGCGAGCTTGAGGCGGTTTTTAGTTTCCTTACGGTCTGCGCCGGTCACGGATATTTTAATATCATCTGTCATGGAATTATTTCCGCCGGCTCTATTTACCGTCCACTCCACCGCAATCTCATCGCCCACATAGTCTATCTTAAATACCTGTGAGGCATCCGCAAATTCCTTTACACCATCATCTGTCATCTCGTGGTGTGTGCAAGCTAAGTTTTTCCCCTCCACCTCATCAGGTGGGCAGCTATAGTACATCTGCACGTCCTCCTGTGGGAAGAACTCCTTGAGCAGTGAGTGCACATCATATTCAAAATCCGGTTTATTAAATACTACTACTATCATAAGTAAGGGTTATACATCCTCTCGTTTTCTATGGTTGTTGTGTCGTTGTGGCCCGGGTACACCTCTGTATGCTCAGGCAGTGTCATGATTTTTTCCTTCACTGTGCGCACGAGGTCTGACATGCTGCCACCCTTGAAATCCGTACGTCCGATTGAGCCGCAAAACAGCGAATCGCCTGTAAAGATCACGTCCTCATACGGGAAATAATAGCAGCAGCCTCCCGGTGTATGCCCCGGTGTGTGAAGCACTACTATGTGAAAGCCTGCGATGTCAAGCTCCTGCTTATCCTTCAAAAATACATCTGCATAAAAGGTCTTTGACTGGCCCATCATGTAGCTGACATTAAGCTGCGGGTCGTCGAGTGTGGCTCTGTCTGCCTCGTGGATATATATTTTGATACCGTAGCGGTCTGCGAGCGGCTTTGCATCCGTGGCATGGTCAAAGTGTCCGTGTGTGAGCAGTATTGCTACAGGCTTTGCGCCTGATTCGTCCACTTTTTTGGCGAGCTGGTCTGCACACGCACCCGGGTCTATTATTATCATTTCCTTTGTCTTTATATTGGTGACAAAGTAGCAGTTGGTCTGCACCGGTCCCACTACGAAGTGGTCTATCTTCATATTTACCATATGGGTATACTCCTTATATTTATATGTTATGCTTCACGCAAGAACCACCGGGATTTAGCCGGTGGTCCTCTCTACGTCTATTACACTTTCTATCTGTCTGAGCTTCTCCACGAGAACCTTTATCTGGTCCCTGCCTCTGATATTGAAAAATACCTCGATTGTAGCGATGCCCTGCTTACTGGTCTTGGACTGGATACCACTGATATTGATTTCCTTCTCGGTAAATATCTTGGTGATATCTACGAGCAGTCCCGGCCTGTCATGACAGAATATCTTTAGGTCTGCCTGATACTCGGCACCATTGTCCATGAGGGCTGTATCCTGCCACTCTGCTTCTATGAGCCTGTCCTTTTCTATCTTAGACAGATTGATAATATTCACGCAGTCTGTCCTGTGGATGGAGATGCCTCGGCCTCTTGTGACAAAGCCCACGATTTCATCTCCCGGAACAGGATTGCAGCACTTCGAGAAGTGTACAGCCACGTCATAGAGCCCGTGTACCACAATGCCGCTCTTTGACTTGTGCTCCGGCTGTGTGCCTGCTGCCGCCTGCTGCTTTTCTGCGATGCTGCCAAGCACATCTGCATCTGTCACCGGCACCACATGATCCTTCTTGTACTCGTCGTACATCCTGTTGACTATCTGGCTCTCCTTGAGTCCGCCGTGACCGACGGTTGCAAGGCATGAGTTCCAATCGTGAAAGCCGTATTTGCGGCGTATTTTCTCCTGATACTCAGGCTTGTTTATCTCTGCAAAGTTGATGCCCTTTGCCTTGGCATAGGCTGCTATCAGATCCTTGCCGTGCTGTATATTCTCCTCCTTGAGCTCACTTCTGAACCACTGGTTGATCTTGTTCTTGGCCTGTGTGCTCTTTACGACCTTGAGCCAGTCACGGCTTGGTCCCTTGGAGTTCTGTGAGGTGATTATCTCTATCTGGTCACCGTTTTTGATGACATAATCTATCGGCACCAGCTTGCCGTTTACCTTGGCACCGACCATCTTGTTGCCGACCGCAGAGTGTATGCTGTAGGCAAAGTCTATAGGTGTGGAGCCCTTTGGCAGGTTCTTTACATCGCCGGACGGTGTAAATGCAAATACATTGTCGGAGAACAAATTTAAATCACTCTTTAATAAAGTCATAAACTCCTTATTATCCGACATGTCCTGCTGCCACTCAAGTATCTGGCGCAGCCAGCTGAGCTTCTCCTCCTCTGTGACAGTGGTGGTAGTGGCATTGCCGTTGTTTGTTTCCTTGTACTTCCAATGTGCCGCGATACCGTACTCAGCAGTACGATGCATCTCGTAGGTACGAATCTGTATCTCAAACGGCTGTCCACTCGGGCCTATGAGCGTCGTGTGAAGCGACTGGTACATGTTCTGCTTCGGCATGGCAATATAGTCCTTGAAACGGCCCGGTATAGGCTTATACTTCTCATGTATGATACCAAGCACTGCGTAGCAGTCCGGTATGGTATCCACCAGAATCCTGATGGCAAAGAGGTCATATATCTGGTCTATAGTCTTGTCCTGATTGACCATCTTCTTATATATACTGAAGAAATGCTTTGCCCTGCCGTATATCTCTGCCTTTATGCCGGCATCTGAAACATACTTCTTGACATCGTTTACCAGACCCTGGATGTAGGTGTCGCGCTCTGTCTTTCTGAGGGCTACCTTCTCTACCAGATCGTAGTAGGCATCCGGATAGAGGTACTTCATACAAAGATCCTCGAGCTCTATCTTTATCTTGCTGATACCAAGTCGCTGTGCGATAGGACAGTAGATATCCTGCGTCTCCCTGGCGATACGCTGCTGTGCCTCCTTGGACTGATACTTGAGGGTACGCATATTGTGCAGTCTGTCTGCCAGCTTTATGAGGATGACTCTGATATCCTTTGCCATGGCGAGAAACATCTTGCGCAGATTCTCTGCCTGCATCTCAAGCCTGTCCGCATTCTTGTCCTTCGGATCCTTGGTGCTGTCTGTCAGGTGCAGGTGCTTCAGCTTTGTGACGCCATCCACCAGATGTGCGACATCGTCTCCAAACTCCGCGCGCATCTCATCCATGGTCATGATGGTGTCCTCCAGCACATCATGGAGCAGTCCTGCTGCAATGGTTTCCTTATCCAGCTCGAGCTCGGCGAGTATTATGGCAACACACAGCGGATGTATGATATAAGGCTCTCCTGACTTACGCGCCTGACCCTTATGGGCATCATAAGCTACCCTGTAGGCTTTGTCCACAAGGCTCGTGTCATCCGACGGATGGTACTTTTTGATTTCCTTTTTCAGCTCATCGTATAGCTCCTCGGGGCTCGTAAAATCCTTTGTTCCCCTTATGCCGCTGGTATCTGAGCGAAATTTGTCCGCTATTTTTTCTAATTCTTCTGTTGAGTAATCTGCCAATAGTCTCACCTCGATTGTAGTGTATCTTTAGTAGCCATTATATTTTATTTCTTTAAAAATTGCAATCTTATGTTGTTAGCCGATAACCATCTTTACTCCGCCATACATGCCGGCTGAGTTGCCGAGTGTGGCGAGCTTGATCTCTGTCCCACGGCTTGCATGGAAGGCATACTCTTTATAGTACTTTGCTGCTGTATCGATGATGATGCTGCCTGCCTTTGAGAGGCCTCCACCGACAACAAATACCTCAGGGTCCATAACGCATGCTACTGCTGCCATTGCCTTGCCGAGAAGCTTCATAGACTGCTCTACTGCTGCAATGCCCGCTGCATCTCCTGCCTTTGCCGCATCGCATACATCCTTAGCTGTGAAGCCTGCATTTAAATCAAGCTCTGTTGCCACATCCCTGTGTGCTGCAATGTATCTCTCTGCCACTCTTACGAGTCCGTTTGCTGATGCATACTGCTCTAAGCAGCCCTTCTTGCCGCAGCCACAGCACTCCGACTCATCATCTACCATAGGCATATGTCCTATCTCTCCGCCTGCCCCGTTTATTCCGGCTACGATTCTGCCCTCGCGGATGATTCCTCCGCCTACACCTGTGCCGAGTGTGATCATGACTACATCCTGATGGCCCTTTCCGCCACCCTGCCACATCTCACCGAGTGCAGCTACGTTGGCATCGTTTCCGGCCTTTACCTTGATGCCGCCGCACAGTACTGAGAGTGACTGTGCCACGTTGAACACGCCCCAACCGAGGTTGACACACTTCAATACTGTTCCGTCATCCTTTATCGGTCCCGGCACTCCCATGCCTATACCCTCGATGTCACCCATCTCGATGCCGTGCTTCTCGTTATTCTCCTTGATGGATGCTGCGATATCAGGCAGGATGAGCTCACCGGAATTCTCTGTGCGTGTAGGAATCTCCCATGTATCGACAAGCTTTCCTGTGGTCTCGAAAAAGCCTATCTTTACAGTTGTTCCACCTATATCTACTCCGTATGCATATTGTTTCATTTTTTCGTCCTCCAAATCATTAAACTATGTTTATATTTTATTGCCTAATTGCATATTTTTCAATGTTTTTCATTGTTTTTTATGTTTTTTATATTTTTTCTATATATAGAAGCGTTTATATCATCATCCATATGCCCGCTATTTGTAAATCCAAGCTTTTTGGCAAGGCGCACCGATGCTGCATTTTTCTCATCTATCCGGCAGTAAAGCTCTTCAAAGTCTGTGTTTTCGCGCGCGTAGTCTATGATGAAGCGGCACACCTCCGTGGCATAGCCTTGGTTCCATAATTCCGGCGCTATCATATAGCCCATTTCATTGTTCTCAAGCCCTGCCCTGCCTATCAGCTTCCCTGTTTCCCTGGAGAATACAAGCCACATGCCATACTCGTAAAAGCCATACATGTTCTCTATATATGCTTTCTGGTATTCAAGCTCTGTCTCGTAGTCGTAAAGCGGCTCCACAAAGTCTGTCATGCCGGGCTTGTCATAAAGCTCATAGAGTGCAGGAAGGTCTGACAGGGACAGCTCACGTATCAGACACCTGTCTGTCTCGCCGATGTCCCACGGGATGTGATTATACCGCCTGCGCACCCGCTCCAGATACTCAATATCAAGCTCTGCAAGGCTCTCGACTGCATAGCGCGTGCCGCACTGCGGTTCTCCTACTGATGCTATGCCGAGTGAGTCAGCTATTTGCTTCTGCTGCCTGTTTGATACTATCCAGATGCAGTCTGCGGGAGCTTTCGGTATTCTTAGATTTCCGGTATTAGCTTTCGCGGTGTTATCTGCATATTCTGTATATCCTGAATTATTTTCTATTTCATACACACACAAATTATTCTGTTGCTCATCAGGCAGTTTTTCCTGCAATTCACCGGACACCGATGCCATCTCCGGCTTGAATATCTCGTCATGATAGTAAAAAGAGGCAAGTTTTGCGCTTGCCTCATCGATAATTATTATCATTAAACTGTCTCCGGCTCCGGATAGTCCACTCCGAAGGTCTCAACTGTAACTGTCTTCATGACCTGAGCCTCAAGTGGTTTGTCCATGTAGTCTGTGCGCACCTCTGCGATCTTGTTTACCACATCCATGCCCTCGATTACCTTGCCGAATGCCGCATACTCACCGTCGAGATGTGGCGCATCCTGATGCATGATAAAGAACTGGCTGCCTGCTGAGTCAGGTATCATGGTACGTGCCATTGAAAGTACGCCGGCTGTGTGCTTTAAGTCATTTTTGAAGCCGTTGTGCGTGAACTCGCCCTTGATTTCATAGCCTGGGCCGCCTGTGCCGTTTCCGTCCGGATCTCCGCCCTGAAGCATGAAGCCCTTGATTACACGGTGGAAGCATACTCCGTCATAGAAGTTGTGATTGATTAAGCTGATAAAGTTGTTTACTGTGTTTGGTGCGATTTCCGGATAAAGCTCCGCCTTGATTACATCGCCGTTTTCCATTGTGATTGTTACGATTGGATTCTGTGCCATTATTTTTCTCTCTTTCTTTTATAATATTATGAGGCTTGGAGAATATCCATCCCTCGCAATAATTAAATATAGAATTAATTTCTACCCGATTGATTTTACCTGATTTTACTTACTCAGAGCCTCTACCACCTTAGGAAACTCCATGAAGTGCGATGCCTTCACCAGTATGGTGTCGCCCTCCTTCACATATGAAAGGAGCTCCTGTGTCATGGTCTCCCTATCCTCGAAATAGTGGATGTCTACATCGGATGATTTCTCCGCTGCTCCGGCTGCATATTCCTTTGCAAGCTCTCCTGCGGCAAAAAGTGTATGGATATGATTCTCTCCAACTGCTTCGCCTACCTCATGGTGCAGCTTTTTCTCATCACTGCCCAGCTCACCCATGTCACCAAGCACTGCTATTGTCCTTCCCTTTGCATGTGAAAGCACCTCGATAGAGGATTTCATGGATACAGGATTTGCATTGTAGCAGTCATCTATCACTGTCATGCCATGCGTTTTGATAAAATTGGTACGCCCTGCGATTGTCTCTGCTTTCTCGATTCCTGATTTAATCTCAGCTATTGTGAGGCCAAGCTGCAATCCAACAGCCGCTGCCGCCATGGCATTATATACATTGTGCTCTCCCGGGATGTGGATGTGTGCATCAAACTCTCCCTTTTGTGTGACAAAATGAGCCTTCATGCCGTCGAAGCCCAGGTTTTCAATATTTGTGGTATATACTGACTTATGAACGCCTGATGCTGATTCCTTGCCATAGTATATGGCAGGCTTTCCATTTACCGTCTGCACTGTGGCCAGCTTGTCGTCATCTGCATTCAGCACTGCGACCGCATCCGGCATCATATGCTCAAAGCACTCTGTCTTTGCTTTAAGCACACCATCCCTGTCGCCCAAAAACTCCAGATGGCAGTAGCCGATATTGGTGATGACCATGACATCCGGGCACGACATGGTAGAAAGTCTGTGCATCTCGCCAAAATCAGATATGCCCATCTCAAGCACCGCTACCTGATGGCTTTCCCTGATTCCGAAAATGGTGAGTGGCAGGCCTATCTCATTGTTGAAATTGCCTGCTGTCTTGTGGACGCTGTATTTTTGCTCAAGGACTGATGATATCATCTCCTTGGTGCTGGTCTTGCCGACACTTCCGGTGATGCCCACCACCTTGATATCAAGGCTTTTTCTGTAAAATGCCGCGAGCTTTTTCATGGCATCGGTGGTTGATTCAACAAGCACATATGGGCCTGCCGGATCCGTAAGCTCATGCTCAGAGAGCACAATTGCCGCCCCCTGCTCAAACACAGTCGGAATGAATTTGTGTCCGTCCACCCTTTCTCCCTTTATCGGGATAAAAAGATAGCCCTCCTTCACCTGTCTGCTGTCAATGACTGCGCCGGTGATTGTCGTATCAAGCAGTGTCTCATCGCCTATGTATGTGCCCTCACAGGCCTTAGCGATATTTGCAAATGTAAGATTCTTCATGTACTTATCAGACATGCTACACCTCATATTTTTTCAAAGATATGTCAATCAGATGCTCACAGAGCTGATTAAAGCTCATACCGATAACCGCTGCCTCCTGTGGCAGAAGACTGGTCGGAGTCATGCCCGGCAGTGTGTTTGCCTCGAGGCAGAACATCTCATTTTTGTCATTGAGCAAAAAGTCTGAGCGTGAATATGTGTCAAGCCCGATAACGCGCGCAACCTCCTCGGCATAGTGCTGCATATCCTTTGTCACCTGCTCAGGAAGCTCGGCCGGACATGTCTCTACTGTACTGCCCGCCTTGTATTTATTCTTATAATCGTAGAAGCCCTCCTTCGGTGCAATCTCTATAATAGGAAGAGCCTTGCCCTCGATAACGCCGACAGAGAACTCCCTGCCCTGTACAAATTCCTCGATAACCAGCTCATTTTCCCACTTGAAGGCATCATCAAGTGCCGCCTTGAACTCTGCCGCATCCCTAACGATGGTGACACCGATGCTTGAACCGCCGCAGCATGGCTTTACCACACATGGAAGTGTCAGGTCAAGCTTTGTGATATCATCCTGTCTGGTCGCTCTTGTCATGGAAATACCCTTTGGAGTAGGTATACCGTTTGCAAGGAAGAACTGCTTTGATGTCTCCTTGTTCATGGCGATGGCTGAGCTTAAATAATCGCTGCCTGTATATTTGACACCGAAGAGGTCAAATGCTGCCTGTATCTTTCCGTTCTCTCCGTTTTCTCCGTGAAGTGCCATGAAAACAATGTCTGCCATCTGACACATTTTGATGACATTTGGTCCGAAGAAGCAAGGTGACTGGTCCTTTCTGGAAGCCTTTACCTTTGCAAGGTCAGGTGCCTCTGTCGGAATATCACTGACCTGCACGCTTATCTCGTCCGCGCGGTCAAATATACCTGTCAGGTCCTCCTCCCTGTCACTATATCCCATAAATACATCCAATAATATAACTTTGTGGCCGTTCTCTTTGAGCGCCTTAGCTACCATGCTTCCTGTCTTGAAGGAAACGTCTCTCTCTGTGCTGAGCCCTCCGGCAAGTACTACGATGTTCATTTTTGTCCTCTTTTCTTTGATTGAATTATCATGCTTTGGCTTAATCAAGCCCAATACAATGCTTCTTTTTTAAAGCTATGAGTAATCAACATAATTTCTTCAAAATTATAACACTATTTATGCAAAAAAGAAAGACCGGTTGCCCGGTCAAAAAAGAAATTCCCATTTTATTTTAAACTGTGTTAGCTTCCAGCAGCTGTATCATTCTTATAAATACCATCCGCCCGTGCAAATCATCCTGTGAAAGTGATTCTCCGTACTTCAATACTAATAATCGGCACTGATAAAAATTCAGCTCCGGATTGCCAAAAAGCAAAATCCGCAAGGCTGCATTTTCCAAGTAATTGTGTATATTTCCCACCTCTCTTAATATATCTACGATATCATCGAGGTTAATAAGTCCTTTCTGTTCATAATAAATTCTTCCCAAATATTTCATCCCTCCATCGACTACATTTTTCGTAGAACTTCTTTTTTTGTCTTTCTTTTGAAATTTTGTCGCTTTTGCGAAATTTCCCTCTTTGTTTTTGTTGGTGGATTCATTTTTCCATATAATATATCAATATTCTAGGCGCGTTACGCGCTTTTATTTTGAAGATTTCTATTAGAAGCTTTAATATTGATGGGGAATTAGCAGTTTTCGACAAAATATGACATGGGTTTGTGTTTAATTCAGTCGGTTTTTGGTTTATAGTGCGCTTTTTGAGTGTAAAAATTTGGAATGATAATTTTGTACTATATTTTGGTATTTTTACTCTAATTATTTCATTTTTTATTGTTCGCTTGTTCCTTTAAGTAAATTTGGATTGACATTTTTCAATTTTTCTTTTGTTCGATTTTTCAGCAATATTTACATTTGTAGATTAAATCCATTTTTGTGGAGATAATGTAAAAGCATTACTACTGGATTCATTTTTAAAGGCATCGAATTCGAGCCCTTTAAAATTAGGATTTTTATATCTTGCAATATCCGTTAAACATATATAAAAAAACCGGCAGCCAACGGCTGCCGGTTTTCGATGAAAGAAAGGTTAAATTATGATGAAAAACAAGAGTCTAACATTCCGGTTCGATAAGTCCATATGTATGTCCTTTTCTCTTGTAGACTACATTTACTTCGTCATTCTCTGCATTTCTGAATACGAAGAAGTCGTGTCCTGAGAGCTCCATCTGGATGCATGCATCCTCAGGATACATAGGCTTCATACCAAATCTCTTGGTACGGACAATCTTGATTTCCTCGTCCTCTGCATCGTCTGCCTCCACGAACTCATCCTGGAATATTGCCGGTGCATATTTCTTTGCGGAAATCTTGGTTCTGTATTTGCGAAGCTGTCTCTCGATTACTTCCTCTACAAGGTCAATTGATACATACATATCATTGCTGACCTGCTCTGAACGGATAACATGTCCCTTTGCCGGGATAGTAACCTCGATTTTCTGTCTATCCTTTTCTACGCTGAGTGTAACGTATACGTCTGTGTCAGGTTTAAAAAACTTCTCCAGCTTTGACAGCTTCTCCTCTACTGCCTGCTTAAGCCCCTCTGTTAATTCGATGTTTCTTCCTGAAATTGTTATTCTCATGATGTCCAACCCCTTTGTCATTTATTTGATACGTTGTCTGTATCATGTAAATATTATACCATAAATTTCTTTTTCATCAATCATTTTTATGCAATTTATATAAAAAATCAAGATTTTATTTACGGTTTATCGCGAAATCGCTTGATTTCGCTATAATTAGGGATTTCATCAGAATAAAAAACATCAAGTCGGATGATTTTTTATACACTATCCCAGTGCCTCAAGCTGAGAGGAAAGCTCCTCCCACGCCTCCATATCTATAAGGATTTCTTCCTCGAGAGCGTCTATTTCGTTCTGGATTTCCGTGAGCTTTGAGTAGCTTGACTGATACTCCGGCTTCATGAGCTCGGCCTTGAGCTCATCGAGCTTTGCTTCCTTGACTGCCAGGTCCTCCTCGGCCTTTTTGACCTTTTTTTGTATCTTTGAGCGCTCCTTGCCCGGATTGTAGTATGCTTTGCCTGTTGATGAGACAGCCATGCCGCCTGCCTGTGCTGCGTTATTTGCATTGGTGCTTTCGCCCACATTACCTGCTGCAGCGGTTTGTGACGTGCTCCGGTTTGCATCACTGCCTGTCTGACTGCTGCCGTTCTGGCTTATCGCGCCACCAAATATCGCGTTGCCTCTGTATACGTTTTTGCTCTCCTCAGCCTCACGATCAAGCTTTTCCTGATACTGCTCATAGCCAAACTGATAGAGATTGGTCGTGCCATCCTCGAACACCAGAAGCTGTGTGGCTACCTTTTTCACAAAATATCTGTCGTGTGATACAAAAATCAGCGTGCCCTTGTAGTCCTTCAGCATGCTCTCAAGCGTTTCCTTGCCTACGATATCCATATGGTTGGTAGGCTCATCGAGCACGAGCACGTTCGGTCTGGTCTTTAAAATCTTACAAAGCGCCAGTCTGACCTTTTCTCCTCCGGAGAGCATATTTACGTTCTTGAACACATCCTCACCTGAAAACAGGAAAGCTCCGAGTGCATTTCTGGCCTCGGTTTCCGTGAGATTCGGATACTCGTCCCAGAAATCATCGAGTACGGTCTTGTTGCTTGTATACATGGCCATCTGCTGGTCGAAATACCCTATCTGCACGTTGGTTCCGAAGCGGTAGTCGCCCGAAAGTGCCGGGATTTTGCCCACGATGGTCTTTAAAAATGTAGATTTTCCAAGTCCATTTCCGCCGAGTATGCCAAGCTTTTCGCCTCTTTTCAAATCGAGCGACACTACAGAAAGCGGATGGTCATAGCCGATTGCAAGCTCTGATGTATAAAGCACATCGTTTCCTGTCTCCTTTTCGGGCTGGAAATTGGCATGGAAGGTCTTGTTGTCGTACTTATCCGGTGCCTCGATAATCACCATGCGCTCAATTGCTTTCTGCTTTGACTGCGCCATGGCTGTCTTGGTCGGCTTGCCCTTGAAGCGCGTAACCATACGCTGCAAGCGCTCTATCTCCTTCTGCTGGGCGATGTGATCCTTCATCTGCTTGTCGTAGTTTTCCTTTTTGCGGGCGATAAAATTGGTATAATTGCCCGGATAGCGCCTTGCTGTGCCATACTCTATCTCGTAGACCACATCGACCACATTGTCGAGAAACATACGGTCATGGGATACGACAACCACTGCCTTCGGGTACGACTTCAGATAGCCCTCAAGCCACTCGATAGTCGTGACATCGAGGTGGTTGGTCGGCTCGTCAAGTAGCAGTATGTCAGGCTTTGACAAAAGCAGCTTTATGAATGCTATCTTGGTCTGCTGTCCTCCGGAAAAGTCACGGATTGGCTTTTTGCGCTCATCGTCAGAGAAGCCGAACTTGCGGATCATGACCTCATATTCTTTCTCATAATAGTAGCCGCCATCGTCCTTGAAGGCCTCCTCCATCGCGGTATATCTGGCCACCTTTTCATCGGAATAATCATGCTCGAGCTCTGCCGCCGCGCGCGCAAGCTCTGCCTTTCGCTCGTCCATTTTCACGAAGCATTTGCGTACCTCCTGCTCGAGTGTCACATCAGGATCATCAAACGCGATCTGCTTCAAATAGCCTATCTCCGGATTTCCAGCCTTTGCGATAAAGGCGCTCTCATCGCTGTCGAGCTTTTCCATCTCAACCTCGCCTGAAATGAGCTTTAAAAGTGTTGTCTTGCCACAGCCGTTTCTGCCGACTATCGCTATTTTTTCTGTGTTTCTGATTTCAAAATCTATACTATGCAAAATGACGTCGTCGCCAAATGCGACAGCGCCATTACTTATCTGGTAGAGCATATACTATCCTTTCATGCTTATGCCTGCTGCTTAATTGTTAGCCATAATGTAGTTGACAAACTGTGTTGCAGTACGTCCCGAAATGCCACCGTGGCTGAGCTCCCACTTGTTTGCCTCCCTGCACAGCTCCTCGTCTGAAAGTGTGCAGCCGCTCTTTCTCGCAAGCTCTGTTACGATGTTGAAGAACTCCTTCTGCGACGGCTTTGAGTAGCTGATCGTCACACCAAAACGGTTTACAAGTGACAGCTTCTCCTCAACTGTATCTGAGTGGTGCTTGTCATTGCTGTTGTCCTGGTCATTGCGGTCATTCCAGGTCTCCTTGATCAGGTGACGGCGGTTAGAGGTTGCATAAATCAGTATGTTGTCAGGCTTTGTCTCCACGCCACCCTCGATGACGGCCTTTAGGAACTTGTACTCAATCTCATGCTCCTCGAATGAGAGATCATCCATATATATGATAAATCTATAGTTTCTGTTTTTGATTGCTGCGATAATCTTTGACAGGTATTTGAACTGATGCTTGTATATCTCAATCATGCGCAGTCCGTCATCATAGTACTGATTGACGATTGCCTTGATGCTTGTTGATTTTCCGGTTCCGCTGTCTCCGAAAAGCAGCACATTGTTGGCCTTTTTGCCCTGTACAAACGCTTCTGTATTGTCAGTGAGCTTTTTCTTCTGGATTTCATAGCCGATCAGGTCATCGAGCATGACCGCATCCATATTGTTGATTGGCATGAAAGAAAAGCCACCGTCCAGATGCTCCTCAATCCTAAATGCCTTGTTGAGACCAAACATGCCGACTCCGTATGCCTTGTAAAAGCCTGTTACCACATCAAAGAACTCCTGCTCATCCTTAGCTGCCTCAAGCTTCTTGCTCAGCGCCCTTACTTTCTCGCTGACATTGTGATTGTACATAAGGTCCTTTTTCACAATGGCTTTATAATTGCTGATCTGTGTGAAGCAGTCGATTCCGAGTGCTGACTCGATTGGCTTGAAATCATAATCGAAAAGCTTCTTAAAAATCCTGAAATCGTTTGCCACAAGCCCATTTACGCTGCCATCACTGGCTCCGACCTTCTCACAGGTGATGGAAAACGGATTCTCACTCATCATAAGGAAGAAAGTGAGATAGTTGTGCCACAGATTGTCATCAAAACCATAGTCTGTCGCTACCTTTAGGATTCTCTTGACCTGTGTATTGATGTCGCGCACAAGCTCTGTCTTGTTGTACTCGCCCACCTCAAACTGCTCAAAGAGCTGTCCCAATTTATAAAGTATCTCGTCCTGAGGTAAATCTCCGTACATAAGTAATTTTGATATTTCCTGATACATGGCTGTTCCTCCTGGTTTTGCCTTGTTTTCACTGCTAACATATGATTATAAACACTGCGCCACGATTTTGCAAGAGCTTGTGTGCCCGGTTTTCTTATTACTACGGGCTGAAATATGTGAGGCCGGTATGGCGCGGGGGACGTAAGCACCGGGCAGTGGGATGTACATCGTACTCCCGCTGGAGCGCATAGCGAAGTGTCTTAGAGTCTGTTGAATTATGCCTCAATAAACAGAAATGCCAAGCCATGGACGGCTGGGCAAGGCGTTATGCACCACGGATGGTGCATAAAAGCCGGTTTCGTCGGGCATCGAAAACCTAAAAAGCATAATTCCTACAGACTCTTAGACACGAAGCGTAGCTCACGCGGGAGTACGGTGTGCGTCTCGCTGCCAGGTGCGTGTGTCCCTCTCTTCACGTAAAAAGGCGGAGCTAAAACTCCACCTTTATTGTTGTGCCACGCCCCACCTCGCTGTCGAGCGTCAGCCCTGCATCATGCAGCTCCACTATATGCTTTACTATCGCAAGCCCAAGGCCTGTGCCGCCGGTCTCCTTCGAGCGGCTCTTATCCACTCTGTAGAAACGCTCAAAGACGCGCTCCTGCTGGTCCTTTGGAATGCCGATGCCGTTGTCCTCGACCGTGAGGACTGTCTTGCCGCCGAGCTTGTGTACCGTCACATTTACTGTTCCGCCCTCGTTGTTGTAGCGGATAGCATTCTGACAGAGATTCTCGACAAGCTCCGTGAGAAGCTGCCTGTTGCCGCGCACCATACAGTCAGTACCGTCAAAATTGAGTGCTACGTTTCTCTGCTCGGCATTCACCTGTAGATTTTCCATGCAGTCCTTGACCAGACCGTACAGGTTAAGCTGCTCAAAGCCCTGCTGCGCCTCGCTTGAATCAAGCTCCGAGAGCTTTATGATATCATTTATTAAGGAAAGCAGACGCTGTGCATTTCTTCTTATTTCAGCCGCAAAATGAATCTGCTGCTCCTTTTCGACCATGCCGTTTTCTATGAGCTCCGCGTAACCGGAGATGGCTGTGAGCGGAGTCTTTAGCTCATGTGACACATTGGCTGTGAAATCCTGTCTGCTCTTTGCCGCGGCAAGCACGCCCTCATGCTGTATCCTTATCGCGTTCATGAAAGGAACAAGCTCCTTGTACTCGGTCTTTTTCTGGATGACAGAGGCCTGCTCCAGATTGCCTGCGAGTGTCTCGATTGGCTTCATGAGCTTTCTGGTCAGGCTCTTGGCAAGAACCACACATATTCCGACTATGATAACCGTCACTATAAGCATGGCAGGTATACTGCTTGCAAACATGTTCCAGATACTTCTCGCAGCAATAGAGACACGCAGTACTGTTCCATCGTTAAGCCGTATGGCATGATAGAAGGTATTGCTGTTCATGGTGGCTGAGGTTCTCACGCTATCCCCTGCACCTTTATCAAATGCTGATTCAACTTCCGGTCTATCGCCGTGGTTTTCAAGGTTTTTCACATCGTTTTGATTGTCATACAGCACTGTGCCGTCCTTGTCAATCCAGGTGACACGAATACCCTCCACGTCAATCTGCGGAATTTCATCTATATCCTGTTTTAGTATTCCGGTGCTTTCTATTGTCTCTGCCATGACCTGCAGGTCTTCCTTTACCTGCTTCTGAAAGAGGTAATAGTTGATTACTGTCATGGAAATCATTGTGGCAATTGCAACAAAAAGTGCTGTAGCTACCAGATAGTAATTAATCTTCTTTTTCATGCTGTACGCTCCGCTTATGTGTGTCAGAAATCATAGTAACCAATAAACAGCTGCTATTCTATAACATAGCCCACATTTCTGACTGTCTTTATCCTGCTGCCATAGTCACCCAGCTTGTGGCGGAGTGTCTTTATGTGCATATCCACTGTACGTGTCTCGCCCTCAAAGTCCGTATCCCAGACGCTTCTCATGATAACCTCTCTGGTCATGACTATACCCTGACTGCCCATCAGAAGCCTTAAAAGCTCATACTCCTTGTAGGTCAAATCAACCGGCTCATTGTTCACTGTAACCGCATGGCGCTCATGGTCAATCACCAGATCATCAAGCTTTAAGAGCTTCGGCTCATCCTTCGCTGTTCTTCTGAGCAGTGCCTTCACTCTGGTGATAAGCTCCATGATCGAGAAAGGCTTTTTGATGTAATCATCTGCGCCTCCGTCGAGCCCTTTTATCATATCCATCTCTGTGGTCTTGGCTGTGACCATTATAATAGGAATGTCCTGTGTGGTCGGACGTTTTCTGAGCTTTCTGACGATATCGTAGCCGCTCTCATCCGGAAGCATCACATCAAGCAGTATGAGGTCCGGTACGAGCTCATCCAGCTTCTTGTAAAATTCCTTTGCGTTTTCAAATGCACTGACGATGTAATTACTGTTTTTCAGAGCAATTGTCTCTATCTCACGTATGCTCTCGTCGTCCTCTACAATATAAATAAGTGCCATAGCTTTCTCCATTTCAAAATCTTATGTAAAATTTTTACCTGTTCTTTACTTTCGATTATACATTACTAATGTAAAACAGACGATGGTTTTATGTAAAATTTATGTAAAATCCATCGTCTGTATTAATTTCATCTTTGTATTATTACGATTTAATTTTCCGGTATGATAATTAAATCATGACTTACGAACCTTGTCATCAAGCGCAAACTCAACCCACTCAGCAATATTTGTCGCATGATCTCCGATACGCTCAAAGTATTTTGCAACCATGAGAAGATCCTCTGCCTGCTCACCATCCTCCGGATGCTCCCTGATGAAATCAATAAGCTCAGCCTTTACCTTATCAAAAAGATCATCAACCACATCATCCTGCTTCATCACTATGTGAGCCTTGTCATTGTTCTTCTCAACATATGCCTCGATTGCCCTGATAAGCATAAGCATTGTCTCTGAAGCCATGCTCTTGACATGCTCTATATTGACCCTGTATGGCTTGTCACTGCTCATCAAAATGGTCATCTCGCTGATATCGGCTGCGTGGTCTCCTATACGCTCCATATCAGTAACCATCTTCATCGCTGCAGAAATTGTTCTAAGGTCTCTTGCTACAGGCTGCTGCTGCATGAGCAGATTAAAGCACAGGCTTTCTATCTTTTTCTGCTCTCTGTCTATCTCTGAATCGCCCTCCATGATTGCCTTGGCGCTATCGGCATCCTGATGTATAAATGCCTCGATTGCCTTCTGGATTGACTCCTCAATCATGCTTCCCATGTGCATCATTTCTTCATTCAGATTCTTAAGCTGCTCGTCGAATTTCGATCTCATTAACCAAACCTCCCTGTGATGTAATCCTCTGTTCTCTTGTCCTGTGGATATGAGAAAATCGTCTTCGTGTCACCAAACTCAACCATATCTCCTACAAGGAAGAAGGCTGTATCGTCCGATACACGCACTGCCTGCTGCATGTTATGTGTTACAACTACAACTGTGTACTTTTTCTTTAAATCCTCCATGAGCTCCTCTATCTTTGAAGTAGAGATAGGGTCGAGCGCTGAGGTTGGCTCATCCATCAAAAGCACCTCAGGCTGTACGGCAAGCGCTCTTGCAATACAAAGTCTCTGCTGCTGTCCACCTGAAAGTCCCATGGCAGATTTCTTTAATCTATCTTTAACTTCATCAAAAATTGCCGCACCTTGAAGACTTTCCTCAACTATCTGGTCAAGTGTCTTTTTGTCCTTGATGCCATGCACTCTCGGGCCATATGCGATATTGTCATATATGCTCATCGGGAACGGATTAGGCTGCTGGAAAACCATTCCGACCTTTTTTCGAAGGACTGTTGTATCGACTGATGGTGCGTATATATTCTCACCATCTATCTCGATGCTTCCCTCGATTCTGACGTTGTCAACCAGATCATTCATTCTGTTGATACACTTTAAAAATGTAGACTTACCACATCCTGACGGTCCGATCAGCGCTGTCACGCTGTTTTCTTTTATGTCCATGTTGACACCATGCAGTGCATGATTCTGGCCATAGTACAGATTCAGGTCGCGAACCTGAATTTTGATTTTTTTCTCCATTTGTATCTCCTGCAACATGTAATAAATTTCTTGTCTTCGAAAATACATTATATGGATGCTTTGTAAAATGCTCTATCAGATGTATGTAAAATCTGTGTCAAATTTTTACACACATAAATTATTCGCACTGTTTGAATTTATTATTTGTATACACTATTTATACACTTAATAGTCGGCTTTATTAAAATATTGTCTGGTTAAAGTATTGTATCTTTAATAATTAGAAGTTTGTCCCTTATCCTGTCTGCATCAATATTTGAGTAATTGATAATAAACTGATGCCGGTCCTCCTTTGGCTTACTCAGATTAAAATGGGTAATCGCCTGAAGCTTTATCCCTTTTTTCAAAAGCTGCTTTTCAACTGTTTTGTCCGGAAGGTCTGTGTCAAACTGTATGATAAAATGCAATCCGGAGTCATTTTCTATTACACTGCATTCCTTTTCGGGGAAACAGCTTTTTATGGATGAAAGCACGCTCTGGCGCTTTCTGCCGTAGTGCAGTCTCATCCTGTTTATGTGCTTTTCAAAATAGCCCTCGCTGATAAAGCGTGCCAGCGTGTACTGCTCGAATGTGGATACCGTACATGAGTAAAATGAAAGCCTCCTGTAAAATTCATTGGCCAGATGCTCCGGCAGCACCATGTAGCTGATTCGGATGGTGGACGTGAGTGATTTTGAAAATGTATTTATATAGATGACCTTTTCGCACGCATCTATCGAGAGGATTGGCGGTATCGGGTGTCCGTTCATGCGAAACTCACTGTCGTAATCATCCTCTATGATGTATCTGTCGCTGCTCTCGTTGGCCCATGCCAAAAGCTCATAACGGCGGTTCACAGGCATCGTGATTCCAGTCGGGAAATGATGTGTCGGGCTGATATGTGCTATCTGCGCGTTTGCTTTCTTTATGAGCTCCACGCTGATGCCCTGCTCATCCATCTGCACCGGCAGGCATTTTGCATTGTTGCACTCATATATCTGGCTGATTTTCTTATAGCCCGGATCCTCAACACAGTATACCTTGTCCGTGCCAAGAAGCTTCACAAGCAGTCCGTACAGATACTCTGTTCCCGCTCCGACTATTATCTGATCCGGGTCCACATTCATGCCGCGAAACGATGACAGATGGCTCGCTATTGCTTCCCGAAGCTCCCTCACTCCACCACACGGTGACACCGACAAAAGCTCCTTTTCCCTAAGTGATATCGTCTCTCGCATGAGCTTTGCCCATATGGAAAACGGAAAGTTGCCTGAGTCTGTCCTGTTTGACGAAAAATCAAATATGCTTTCGTCCTGCTCCGGCGGCAGCTTTATGCTAAGCTCCTTCTGCACCGGTGCCTTGATTACCCTGATATCGGACACATCGGCTATGAAATAGCCCCTCTTTGGCCTTGCAAACATATAGCCCTCGCCAATCAACTGGTCATATGCATTTTCAACCGTAATGGTACTAACTCCCAGATTCTTGGCAAGAGTACGCTTTGATGGCATTTTCTCTCCGGAGCTTAATTTTCCCTGTGATATATCGTTTTTGATGCACTCATACAGGCATTTGTAGAGTGGGCCGTCTGTTTTTGTGAGGTCGTAGGTCAGCATTTGATTCACCGCTTTCTGGCATTTTTATTTTCCTTATTTTGAATATTTTAATATTACCAGATGTGGCGTAATATTGCAACCATGATATGTGGCTGGTGTGAGCAAATGCAGCTCGGTGGCGCAGGTGGCGATTACACTCTCGTGTTCGCTACGCTTTGCAGCCAAGATACTGTAAGAATTATGCCTTACAGGTTTTCTATGGCCGACGAAACCGTCGCTACTCGCCCTCCATGGCTCGATAGCTCCTTGCCCCGGCTTCCATGCCGGTGCATTTCTGGTTTTCTTGGGCATAATTCAACAGTATCTAAGCAGCTTTGCTATGCGCTCCCACGAGAGTGTACTCGCCACCTGCGCCACCTGAATATATTTGCTCACGCCTGACTACTTTCGTCATATAAAATGATTAAAGGGGCAAAATACCTTTTGACCCTCATATCATATAAATTGATGCAAAAATACAAATTCAAAAAATAAAAGGAGATTTAACAAATGGAAAGCAATAAGAATACTCAATATGAACTCAATAAAGGACTTGCACAGATGCTCAAGGGCGGTGTCATCATGGATGTCACCACTCCGGAGCAGGCTAAGATTGCCGAGGCAGCCGGTGCATGTGCTGTTATGGCGCTTGAGAGAATACCTG